>ENA-OWPA01001583-OWPA01001583.1-bioreactor-metagenome-genome-assembly--contig:-NODE-1583-length-14157-cov-3.387784_pt1 | contig 14157 bp, 13 predicted proteins | sample MGYA00238139_ERZ651803 | MGnify/ENA primary metagenome ERZ651803 (study PRJEB26909, sample SAMN07631231) | bioreactor metagenome | isolation source: Switchgrass digestor | place: USA: Dartmouth...
GAAATAAATAAAATCCTCATTGGGAAGCTCAGCCAGCATGGTCTTTATAACCGTAAGACCCCCCACACCTGAATCTAATACCCCGATGGGTTGTTTATTCATACAACAAACACCTCATTAAATGGGATCGGCAGCCTATTTTACCGTTCCCCAACATACACTAATTAATGTATCACTTTTAGAATTGTAATTCCATTAATAAAGAAGTTCTTGGCATTTGTACCTGAACAGATCACCAAGAATGGCTGTTAAGGCTGCTTCGCCAGAAACCAAAATAGATATGCCTGGTAGTCAGGTTGGAGCATCAGGAATACAATAAATAAATAAAAATAAAGGAGAGACAAAGCGGCTATCTCTCCCTTAAACAGACTGCGACTTGATTTACTGAGCTGGTTTTACCGGTTGGCTCAGATCCAGAAATCCTCCGATCTCCTGAACCGGTTCCCCATCAATCCTAAAGGTTACTTCTTTAACAGTGGGAAACTGGCCGACCGTATTGGCTATGGCCATTACCATCATTTCTTCCTGCTGCTGATTGGCCACCTGGCAGGCTTCATGGCTCAAGTCCACAATACATAATCCATCCGGTTTCACATTAATATCCAACAGTCTGGTACCTTCGGGAATAACACTCAGGTACTCGGGAGTTGTGGGTCCCTTGATTAACTCATTGAGAGTGCTGCGGGCGATACCAACCTCTTTGGGAATAACCCGGCTTTCCGGTACCAGGGAAATACCATCCTGCCCTCCGAAATAAAGGGTAACTTCAATGGTTTCCTGGCTGGTCTCTATAGCAGACGCCGGTTCTCCAGTGGGCACCCAATCTTGCGGTTCTTCCTGACTTTGTCCCTTTGGTTCCGGCAGCAAGTCCACCAGATCACGCCAGCTTTTAATCGCCGATGATTGCTCCGCGGCAGGCTGACACCCTCCGCTGATCAAACATACCGCCAGGACCAGAACCGCCAAAATTATCAAGAATCGCTGGTTCATGTTTTCAGCCTCCTTACGGTTGCTTGTACATCATACGAGGGAAGCCTCCGGTTTATACCAAAAAAAAGCGAGCACCCTGGCGGTGCTCGTGTATGAAGGAGGAGTTATTAAAGCAAACTACGGGTTTGCATAAGTCCATACTAACAATATCTGCTAAATTGATTGTATCGAACTTCCAGGAACAGTGTCAATATTTGCTTACCAAGTAAGCTTCCTGTCGTTTTAAGCCGGGCTGGATTTGGCAGCCAGCATAGCCTTCTTTTCTGCTTTTACTATATTAATCAGGTTTTCCTTGTTTAAGTCATCTACCAGGTAAAGAACACCCTCGGCTTTTTCCGCTACTTTCTCCAGGTAGTAGCGGTTGGATTCAACCCCGATACAGATAAATCTTACCTTGCTGTGGGCAATACGGGCCGCAGCCTCCAGGCCATCCATCTTGGCATCCAGGGTCCACAGGGGGGCGTTGGGGATACCGTCTGTAATCAGTACCAGCAAGGGATTGCGAACCCGGGTGTTTTTAATCAGGTCCAGGGCAGTCATGATCCCGTCCGCCAGGGGAGTCAGTCCCGCCGGGTTTATGGTTGACAATCCTTTTCTCAGCTGGCGTTCATTGCGGGTAAAGGGCACCACCACTTTACTGCTGCGTTCCTGGAAAGTAACCACCGCTACCTTTTCTTTGCCGGTCAGCAGCAGGTGTTCTGCCAAATAACAGGCTGCCTGCCGCTTGTCTCCGGCCATACTGCCGCTGGCATCAATCAAAAGACAGACATCAATGGGAATATAGGTCTTCTTATCATAGTAATGAAGATCCTCTCTTTTTATCCTCAGGCGGGGATCTCCCCGCAAGAAGGAATTCTTTTTAGCCTGGACAATGGTTTCCGGAACCGCCAAGTCACCGGACCAGTTCTTCTCGGGATTGTTTTGGGTTTTATTGCGGTTGGTGAATTCCACCTGGCTGGACTTCTTTTCCGCTTTGCCCATCTTGCGGAACCTGCTGGTGCCGCCGGAAGGTACCCGGCGCATATTGCGGCGTATCTCCGTTTCCAGTTCGCACTTGTGATTCATAACGAAGTCCTTGAGGTTGATTCCCTTCCGGGTCAGGACTTTTCCCATCACGGTATCCTTGAGAAGCCCCAGTTCCTCCAGCTGTTCCACATAATGTTCGATATCTCCCCACTTTTTCTTCTGCTGGTCGATGCCCTTGCGTTTGAAGATATTGGTGGAGTAGCTGTCCAGGAACTCCTCGATTTCGTCTACCCCGCCGAATTTTTCGGCCAGTTTGAGAATCAGCTGGTTGACATTCTCCTTGGCGGGAAGCTGCCGGGCATTCTGTCCCTTAAACTTCTTCCAGGGGAGTTTTATATAGCCGGCAAAGCTCTCTTCTGCCTGCTTCTGATTGCCATGAATGATATTCCTTACCTTGGCCAGTTTCACCTCTGACTGCAGTACCACTTCTTCCACAGCTTCAGCAATTATATAGACCATATAGTATTCTTCCCGGTTAAGCCGGGCCAGAATGTGCACATGGTCAAAGCCCTCTTCCCCCTCGATAAAGGGACGCATTATGCCCTGAAAGAGGTCGTAAACCGTGCCCTTGCCTCCGTTGGTGGTAACGAAAATCTTATTGGCATAATCAGTTACGATGCGGAAACGCTCATCTTCGGCATACTGCAGCTGCGGGTTTTTCTCCAAAAAGTAATTATCAATGGCATAGAAAATCGCCCGGGCAGTATCACGCGGGTCAATCTCACCGGGCTTGTGATAGACATCAATATGCACTATCTGATCAGCATCTACATAATCCAGGTAGGTTTTGCCAGCATCACGATTAAGGAGAATTTTGATCTGACCTTTTATGCGCTTTTCCGGCATCCGGGCATGCGCCTTGCGGCTGACTACCGTGCTTTCACCCAGACGCACACCCTGGTTCTGCCCGAAATACAAGCTTAAATAGTTTCCTACTGAGGCGGCTTTATCTATATTAGTCTTTTCGCCCATCATAGGAAGTCCCCCCTTAACTAAACTACTTCATATCAGTAGGGGTTAAGGTCTTCTCCGTATTAATGAGGTCGCCCCGGCTCATATCTTTTAGAGGACGGGCATTTTGAGCAAAATACTCCGGCTCATCTTCTTTCTTGGCCTTGTTCTTGCGACCGCGGAAAGTTAATATTCCGTCCTTGGCCGACCGGGAGTCAACGTCATTTATCATCTTGATCAAGGTGTCGCCGTCCACTCTGTGTTTCAATACCAGCGGTATCATATCCGTAACATCGTTGATCAAAACCTTGTCATGCCCGCGGATTATACTGTGCAGGACCGCTCCCTGCTGCATGGCTTCAATGGCCCGTATGCTCTCCAGATTGTGTTTGATATACAGGCGAGCAATGAAATTCCGCAGGAAGTCGGGCAGATCAGCTTGTTCATAAAGACTGGCCCACTTGACTATATTCTTGCGATATACTTCATTGCCCTGGTCGTCACTTATTTGCTCTTTACGCTTATGCTTTAAGGAATGGGAGTTTTCTTTTAACATCTGCGCCAGGATATCCACGGAATCAGGCCGTCCCATATAACAAACCATATCAAAACGATCCGACAGCTGGCGCCGGATTTCTTCCAGGGGACCGGGATCTTCATCGGGGTTGGATGCCGCCCATACCGAGACACTAACCGGAATTTCCACCACCGGCAATCCGGCTTCTTCGATCTGAATATGCCCGGGTTTGTTGCCCATTACATCCAGGAGGATATCAGTAATCTCCGGGGATGTATCAGCTAACCGGTTTATCTCGTCAACAAACAGAATTCCTCGATGGGCTTGGGGAATCAGCCCTGGCAGCAGACGGGCTTCTGGAGCGGAGGTATCAGTGAGGCGGCTTAAATCTATACTGCCGGCCACAGTGCCCACTTTGGCAGAATGAGAAATCTCCAGAAAGGGCATGGGAATTTCTTCAGTACCCAGTTCGGCCAATTCCTGGGCACTCATGTGTTTATGCTGTGGGCAGTGGGGCTGTTGTGGATCACAATTATAAATACATCCCTTAACTCTCGTAATATTGGGGAGAATCCCCCGTGCCGAACGCATTATAGTGGTTTTCCCGGTTCCTCTCAAACCCTCGGCATGAATATGCAACGGTTCGCCCACCAAGGTAGAAACCACTGACATCAGCACCAACTCAAACAGCGCTTCATTACCCTCGTACCGTTCCAGTTTACTGAAAGGTATCATATTATCACTCCCCTCAGGCAAGGTAAGTACCGACCAACTATTGACTCTCCATTTCCCCCGAAAGAGCCAGAACTCAAAATTTCCCGGATTCTATACGGTCCGATTATGCGCCGGGAAAATTATCTAGTGTAAGGCCTCCCTTCTTTTTCTTTACCGAACTTTTTCCCCTAGCTTAACCATACACCATTTTGTGATTTTTTTCTCTAGGTAAACTAAATTTGGTTGTATTCAGCGGATAGTTAGCCGTAGCTTGCGACTTCAGTAACAAATTTAGGGAGTTGATTAATGCTGGCTAAAGCAAAAAAAGGGGTCACCTTTAAAAAAGCCATCCCTTCATAGGTTTCATTGGCAACCCATGTATGATTTTTTTATCCTGTCATGATAATTATCCTGGGTATAATAGGTATGATTTTGCGGATAATCGGTAACTATTGTTGCTTGGAAATGCTACTGAATACCCATTTTCTGACGCAATTGCTTGGCCCGGGAACGACTGAGGATAATATTCTTGGCTCCGTTGTTAAGGTGCAGTATGTAGGAACCTTCCCCAAAGTTAACTATCTCTTTGATGTGGTTGAGATTAACGATAAAGGCTTGATGAGCTCGGAAAAAGCTGGTGTGGTCCAGGCGACCTTCCAATTCATTAAGGGTATAGTTGCTCAAATATCCGGTTCCGTCCCGGGTGCAGATAAACACCTTTTTGCCCTGGCTTTCACAGTAAACAATATCGTCCTGATTCAGCAAAACAATTTTGCCTTTTTCCCGGATAGGCAGTTTATTGGAGAATACTTCATAATTCCTATAACGCTGCAACATAAAATCTATGCGTTCCTTAAGGCGATCCCGCACTATTTCTTCCACATAGGATTTATGCACAATCTGCTGTTTGGCCCTGTCAATGGTTTTTTCCAATCTTTGCTGCTCAATCGGCTTCACAATGAAGTCCAGCGCTCCCAAGTCGTACGCATCTACCGCCATTTCCCGGCGAGCGGTTACAAAGGCAAACAGCGGCGGTTCTTTCATGTCCTTGAGCTTGCGGGCGGTTTCCAATCCCCCCATTTCCGGCATGGCGATATCCAACAGTACCAGATCCACCTTCTTTTCCTGGCAGAACATCAGGGCTTCCAATCCATGCACTGCCTCTCCCACAATATTTACATCTTTAATCTGTTCAACCACATAACGGAGCACAATCCGCTCCCGTTCATCATCATCAACAATTAAAACCTTTACCGACATTAATTCCCAACCTTTACAGTATGGTGTTAAGGTTTCTTGTTTTTAACTATATATTGTTTATGCCTAGAAAACAACAGGTAAAATCCCTTCACCACTAATATTCTGCATAAAATGACGACTTTCGCCCAGGCAGAAAATTTGATAGTCTTTTATCAAGGAGGTAGATAAATGCGTTATGAAGGAACCATATACAGGCCGCCCAGTGAAGCCAACAGCCTGCTGATCCAGGCAACCATTGGGTGTCCCCATAACAAATGCACCTTTTGCCAGATGTACAAGGGTACTCGTTTTCGCCTGCGGCCGGTAGAAGAAATTAAAGAGGATTTAGCCATGGCCAGGGATTACTATGGCGATGGTGTATATTCAATTTTCTTCCCGGATGGCAATACCATAATCATGAAAACCGAACAGCTGGAAGAGATATTCCTGTATGCCCGCCAGCTGTTTCCCCATTTGCAGCGTATTACGGTCTATGGCTCAGCCCGGTTTGTGAATAAAAAAAGCCTCCAGGAGCTGCTGCGCCTGAAAGATGCTGGCCTGACCCGGGTTCATACCGGCATGGAAAGCGGCGATGATGTTACCCTGGAAAAAATCCAAAAAGGAGTCACCTCTGCCGAGATAATTGAGGCAGGGCTTAAATTAAAAGAAGCAGGTCTGCAGACCAGCGAGTATTACCTGGTAGGTATCGGGGGTCTGGAAAGAACCCAGGAGCATGCTTTGGAAAGTGCCCGGGTCTTAAGTGCGATAAGCCCTGACTTTATCCGCCTGCGCACTTTTGTTCCCGTTCCTCACACTCCCCTGTATGAGGACTACCGTCAAGGACGGTTTAAGCTGTTGTCTCCTCATCAAGCCCTGCGGGAAGTACGCCTGCTGGTAGAGAACCTGCAATGTGACAACAGCATGGTACTGAGCGATCACGTCTCCAACTACTGGGACGTTCAGGGCCTTATTCCCCGTGACCGGGAAGAAATGCTGGCCGACCTTGATCAAGCTTTTCTGATAGACGAAAGCAGGTTCCGGCCCCCTGAAATCAGTCGCCTGTAATATGTCTCAATAAGGATAATATGAGTCTCCATTTTGAGACTATGAATGTCTCTGAATGGAGACTATTTATTTTCTATGCCTTCCCAAAATTGGCTTGTATCCGGCTTCATTAACAGCCAAGGTCATTGGCATGCAATTTGCATAATTTAAAATGGGGGGGACATACACATAGGGGTGTATTACCAAACTTCGGGGGGCTGGATCGGCAATATGGGCCCCCTACTTTTTTGGTTTTATATGTTTACCATTAACCCGCCTTCACCGGCATAAGTCCCGATGGTAGCGCTCATATCACTAATCCATATGGTACCTGGACTATAACGTTCCGCAATTAGATGGGCCAGTTGGTGCGCATCAGACAAGCAGTGCACATGAGTGATTCCCACTATACGATTTTCCCGATCAGAAGCAATCTTTTCTTCCAGCATTTCTACCATGCGCCGGATAGCTTTGTTGCGCCCGCGAACTTTCTCAAACAATTCCGGCTTGCCATTCTCGTTATTACCTAAGAATATCGGTTTGATGTGCAGCAGATCTCCGGCTAGTCCTTCAATTTTTCTTAATCTCCCACCCTTAACCACATTCTCCAGGGTGTTGAGAGTAAAGATGGTTTGTTTTAATTTAAGGATATTTTCCAGCCTTTTGACGATTTCATCCATGCTTAATCCATCTGCCGCCATCTGAGCAGCTCTAACCGCTATAATTCCGGTTCCCAGGGAGGCAGATAGAGTATCAAAAACTCTCACCTTGGTGTTGCCCAGCATTCGGCGGGCCATCTCAGCGATCTGGTAGGTACTGCTTAGACCAGAAGACAGGCTGACAAACAGCACTTCTCCAGCTTCACGCAGTCCCTTTTCAAAGTGTTCTATAAAGGTGCTGGGATCAGGAGCGGAAGTTTTAGGAAGCGTTTTCGATGCGGCCATTTTCTTCACAAACAGTTCCGGGGACAATTCCCAACGGTCCAGATAGGTCTCTCTGTTAGCAAAGGTTACCCTTAGGGGAATCATGTCGATTTGATACTGGTCCAAAATTTCGTCGGGAAGATCGCAGGAAGTATCAGTTATTATTTTAATCGACATATCACTGCCTCCTCATCAGGCTAATGCTCCTGCTTAAGCTGTGTAGGGATGCTTTCATTCTGCGTGGTCTGTTCTTCAGGTGATAATGGCGAGCTTCCAGGGGGAACTATGTACACCTCATCACCCCGAAAGTCAAAATACTCACTGAGTTTCCAGTATATACCCCGGCTCAGGCGGGTGTCAGCCGGCCAGCGAAAGCTTATGTAGGGAACATCCCCCTTGAAATACACCCGGGTCTCCTCTTTTAATTCCAATTCCTGCAGGTCATGAAACACCAGCTTTACGGTGCCATCTTCGGTTTCCTGAATTCCCGTGGCATAAAACGGCACATCCTCAACCTCAATGTCCGCCGTTTCATTTCCCATGGCTATCATGTAGGTGCCGTCTTCTTTTTTTTGTATATTAACTGCCAGTAGATTGACGATATTGCGGCGGAACATCTCCGCGTTATTAAAATACCATTTCCCATCCTTGCGGATTACTATCTCACTCACTAAAGCAACCTCCTTCCCTTATTCCTTTTATTGTATTAGGGTTATCCTACCAAAGCAAATTTTCCTTCTGCTTCCATCAATAAAAGAGGCCAGGCCTGTGATTTACTTATCAAGACCTAGCCCATTGCTTAGTTTTCTATTTGTCTCAATGCCTACAGGTTTTGGGCCTGTTTTAACTGGCGGGAGCGGTTATAGATTTGTTCAATATCCTCATCGGTAATCTCCCTGCCATTCATTACTAGTCCGGCCAGACTGAACCCGTGTTTTTCTCCCAAGCTGCGCAGGTAAGCCACTGTTTCCAAGGGCAGTTTGGTTCCGATGCTGAAATGCTGAAAATTACCTTCCAAAGCCAGCAGCACCGTTTCCGACAGGCACGCCAGGCTGACACCCTCCCGGTAGCCAAAATTAGGACCAAAAGATATGGTGTCCGGATATTGCACCAGGCCGCCTTCCAGGACCAGCACATCATCTCTTATTTCATATACTTCCGGAGAAACGTCGGCGGGCCGGGCTACATCGCAAACCACACAGCCGGGACGCAAATGCCGGGGGTAGATCAGATAATCAGGAGCGTTGCTGGCTGCCACTATCAGATCACACAGGGGCAGGGATTCATCCAGGCTTAGACTGGTGGTAACCGGCACCTGCAGGTTCAAGTGCTCGGCAACTTTCTGCGACCAATCCGGCGTAAAACTGTTTTCATGATAAGCCTGCAAAAGCTGCTGGGACAGCAAATCACCGCCGCGGGACAGGTTCTCCAGGACCTTTTTCAGCCAGGCGGCCAGACCGCTTTCCTCCCCTTTCTCCAATCTTTCCTTGGCATAGGCGAAAAGATCATTATGCAGGGAACGCAAACGGTTGCGGCTGCTGGTGGGATGCTGGGAGTTGCCTACCAGAACTATATTAGCCACCTGTTCGGACAGCAGCAGAGCACAGGCCCGGCCTATGGATCCGGTTGCACCTACTACCGCTCCCTGAGCCCCGGCCACATCGATATGCATCTTCTCCGCTCCCCGGTACAAGGCTTCCATAGCCATCAGCACGGTAAAGCTGTTGCCGCTGGTTATGGCTACATCCCGGTCGGTTACTGACCGTCCTCCCCGGGTGACTACTGAGGTTAAAGCACCCAGCCCTACTATACCAGCCCCCAGGTCACGACCCATATCTACTGCCTCGCCTATCACTTTCACCACTTCTTCTCGTGGCAGCGACATAATCTGCCGGGCACCATAGGGTACCCCAATCAGCCAGCCTTCAGCAGTATCCCCGCTGCGTGAACGAATGGCCGGCATGTGACATACCAATCCCGCCTCTTCAGTCTGGCACTGCCAATCCAGGAGCTGATTCAGCTCATTCCTGGAAAAGCGCACAAAGGAAGGATTGTTGGCGATAACGTCTTCCGGACCGGGATAATGGATGATAAAAGCAAACTTGTGAGCCGGTTTTTCCCCGTCCGCCAAGGAAGAACCTTTTATCCTGCGGCTGGAAGTCCGGTAGTCAACTATATGGCCGGGAAGGGAACAATCACCTATCAGGAAGCGATACAGCAGGGCATAATCCCGGCAGGACAAAATCCGGCAAACCACTTCCAGCGCATCCATGACCCGGTCAATTTCTTCCATGGTGATAGTTAGAGTGGGTTCCAGACGCAGGGTCATGGGATTGTTCAGGAAAGGTGCCAGGCGGATATGGTGAACGTTCAGCAGATATCCGGCAATCAAAGCCGTAAATCCGCCCCGGTCACACAGATAAGCCATATCAAAGGAACCGCAGTCATCCAAGTCATGAAACTCTATACCTACCATCAATCCCTGACCACGGACTTCTTTAATTATGTCAGGATATGACTCACCCAGACGCAGGCACCGTTCTAACAGGTATTCACCCTTGGCGGCTACCTCCCGGATAAGTTTCTGGTCATCTTTCAGCAGTTCATCCAGCACCGCACTTCCTACGACACAGGAAAGGTTGTTGTTGGCGAAGGTGGAACTGTGCAAAGAGCCAAAATCATCATTATAAACCCGGGGTGAACTGATGCACACTCCCAGGGGAATAAGTCCTCCGCCTAGAGCTTTAGCCAGCAGGAGAACATCAGGTTCGATACCTTCATGCTCGCAGGCGAACATTTTGCCGGTACGGCCTAAACCAGTCTGGATTTCATCCAGAATAAATACAACTCCATGCTGGCGGCATAGTTCTTGAACCTCCCGCAGATACCCAGGCCGGGCGGGAACTATTCCTCCCTCTCCCTGCACCGGTTCAACTATGAAGGCAGCTATATCGGAATTTTGCTCCAAAACATCAGCCAGAGCCGCAGCATCATTAAAGGGAATGCGAATAAAACCAGGTACCGGTGCACCAAAGGGTTTTTGGTAGACATCCCTTCCCGTAGCCGACAGTGCTCCCAGGGTCTTGCCGTGGAAGCTGTGCTCAGTAGATACAATGGTCATCTTTCCGGTGGCAGAGCGGGCCAGCTTTATAGCCGCTTCTACCGCTTCCGTACCGCTTTGACAAAAGGTAGAATAGCACAGATCTCCCGGGGTAATTTCCGCCAGTCTATTGGCCAGGCGCAGAGCCTCACCCGGCAGGGAAGGCTGCACCAAACTGGGGATTTGCCTGGTTCTTACCTGATCCAGAGCCTCCCATATAACCTCAGGATTATAACCAAAAGGCACCGCTCCGTATTGAGCAATAAAGTCCAGATAGCGGTTGCCTTCACTATCAATCAAGTAGTTGCCCTGACCCGCTACATAGTCCTTGTCCAGGTGAAAAGTCTGCAAAGTTTTGGCCAGAGTTGGATTTAACAGGTCCTTGCGCAGTGTATTCATAGATATCCTCCTTGTTGTGCACATATTTGTGCATCTTGCCAAGCTATAAACATTGTATAGATAATTACCTGCTTGTCAATGCAGCATATTGATTTAAGTTTCCCCAATTGAATTAATTAACTCTATTGGCAATGCACAGTTTGGTACATATTTACCTTGGACCAGGGGAAAATTAGGGTAATACTAATTGGGCATGATAAAAAGGAGGTGTTGCAGGATGAGTGACAATGAACTAAAGACCCAGGACGGTTATGATATTGGTACCTTCCACTTCTTAAAGACCGGATGGTGGATTTTTCACATCGTAGTAATCGCCGCCGTTTTCTATCTGGGATACTTATTTGGCGGAAATGTCTTTTAAAAATTTAAAGGGGCTCTGAAAGTGAGCCCCTTGTCTTTACCATTCCGGAGGTAGTTTTTTCAGCTGGGCCAGGTTGAATACCGGACCGTCCAAACATATATACTCGCTGCCGATGTTGCAGCGGCCGCATTTGCCGATTCCGCATTTCATGCGCATTTCCAAAGTGGTTATAACCTGTTCATCGCTGTAGCCCATCTTCTCCAGAGACTGCAAACAGAACTTTATCATAATTGGCGGCCCGCAGATTACGGCTATGGTACCCTCGGGATTGGGATTGAGCTCCTCCAAATAAGCAGGAACAAATCCTACATGACCGTCCCAGCCTTCTTCAGGATTATCGATAGTTACATAAACCTGGGTATCTTTCTCCTGAGGCCACTTCTCAAACAGTTCATCTTTGAAGCATAGATCGGCAGCACTGCGGCTTCCGTACAGGATAGTTATTTTGCCATAATCCTCCCGGTGCTTGAAGCAGTACTTGATAAAAGACCGCAAGGGGGCCAGCCCGATACCGCCGGCAATAAACAACATGTCCTTGCCCTTGCACTCTTCTACCGGAAAACCATTGCCGTAAGGTCCGCGTACGCCCAGCTTCTGACCCACTTCAATCCTGTGCAGTTCGTCGGTCATTAACCCGGTCCGTTTTATGGCAAATTCCAGGTGATCATTTTCTTCCTGCCAGGAAACCGAAAACATTCCTTCCCCGACGGGAATCAATGAAACCATGGCCAATTGGCCTGGCATAACATTAAAAGGTACACCGCCATCCACACTGCGGACGTAAAAATTCTTTACGTCAGGGGTCTCATCAATTATTTTTACTACTTCGACGATTCCCGGTACCAGTGGATTTTCACAGCTGCAATTATGCACCGGTTTACGCCTCCTTTACCGTATCAATAATCTTGATAATACTTACCCCAGCCGGACAAGCCACTACACAGCGGCCACATCCCGTGCAAAGCGGCCTGCCATATCGCTCCGTAAAGAACTGGAGTTTATGCAGGAAACGGTTGCGAAATCTTTCCTTGGCTGCTTCACGGGGATTATGGCCTCCGGCCATCTGGGTGTATTCACGGTACATGCAGGAATCCCAGCAACGGAAGCGATAACCCTCTTCACCCCAAGCCTTAACCTGAATGTCAAAACAATAGCAGGTGGGGCACAGATAAGTGCATATACCGCAGGTCTGACAGGGTTCAGAAAACTTTTCCCACATGGGATCTTCAAACATATCTTTGAGCTTTTCCGCTACTCCCTCGTAATTAACCTTACGCAGGAAGGGTTTCAAGGGGAACAGTTCCGCATCTTGCTCTTCCAACAGGTCTTCAATCTGTTTGGTTACAGCTTCCCCTTTTTCAGTCTTAACATCCCACACATAGCCACCGTTTATTTCGCGCATGATAATATCCGCTGCTTCCGGATCGGTGGGATTTACTCCCATGGATTCACAAAAGCAGTTGGTCCCCGGATTATAGCAGGCACTGGCTATAATAGTGGTCTTGTCACGCCGCGCTTTATAGAACTGGTCTACATAGCCTTTGGTCAAAAATACATCGTCCAGGTGTTCAATTCCCCTCACATCACAGGAACGGATACCCATAATGATCTTGGGAGTAATCTGTTCAGTCTCCACATCAATCTTGATTTCCTGGCCTTCCTGGCTGAAGCTGTACATCTTCTCAGTCTGAGGCAGAACTACATGCTTGGGGGACTGGTAAACATTCAGAATATCGAACATCAGGTCGTCATAGCCTTCATCATAGGTGTTCCAGGAGAAGAAACCCGACTGCTGTCCCCGCAGCATTGGTACGTATACTTCCGCTTGCTGAGCCAGACGGTCCAGAACCTGTTCTATTTTGCCAATTTTAAGCACCTTCATACTCTCACCCCTTACAGGAAATCATCCGGATCATTTTCCCTATAAACGCTTAGTGGCGGCTTTCTTCCCTCTACATACTCCATGCCCGCTTCATAAGGACCAAAGAACTCATTGACATCTTTGATCAGCTTACGATTGATCAGCATCAACGGAATATTAACCGGACATACTCGTTCACATTCGCCACACTCCACACATCTTCCTGCCATATGGGAAGCACGTACCAGGTGATACATCATGTTATCGCTGGTGCTGGTCTCTCGTCCTACCCATTGGGGGCGGGTTTCATCAAATATACAGGTCCGGCAGTTGCAGGCTACGCACGCCTGGCGACAGGCGTAGCAGCGAATACATGTGGACAATATATCCTCGAAGAACTTGTAACGTTCATCGGGTGACATCTGCTCAAGTTCTGCTATACGGGCAAAACGGTCTCCCTCTCCGCGAGGAGCCTGCTCTTCTCCCACCAGTTCATCATAAATAACCGGATTGGGCTGCCGGCAATCCAAACATTTGGCTGCCAGGCCATCCTCAGGCTCTTTTACCTTTTCAAAACCGGAATGCTGCTTCATGGCCCGGAGCGGGTCTTTAACTCCGTCGCAGGCAATTCCGATTATATACAAACGGTCTCTTTTTATCTGATTGTCTTCCAGGAGTCTAACTATCCCCCGGGAATCGCAGCCTTTGGCTACGATAGCGATTTTCTCTTTACCATCCCGGTAGCGCAGCAAAATGTTGGACAGGTTGTGGATGGAGTACTCGTCACACACTATGTGACTGACCTCATCAACTGTTCTGGCTATATACGGGACAGTCTGGTACTCCTGATCGCCCTTTTCCCAGGCTATAACCATATCTACTTGGCCATTTTCCAACAGCCTGGCGGCAATTTCACGAATCTTCTCAGTGTAGTTCATTTATTTTGCCCCCCTCAGCTTATGGTTAGGACCAAGCTTGTTCACATCAGCAACCAGCTTCTCCATAGTCTCCTGGAATTTGAGTCCCTCCGAA
>ENA-OWPA01001584-OWPA01001584.1-bioreactor-metagenome-genome-assembly--contig:-NODE-1584-length-14153-cov-3.214336_pt1 | contig 14153 bp, 12 predicted proteins | sample MGYA00238139_ERZ651803 | MGnify/ENA primary metagenome ERZ651803 (study PRJEB26909, sample SAMN07631231) | bioreactor metagenome | isolation source: Switchgrass digestor | place: USA: Dartmouth...
TTGGAATCTGTCCCGCCGGCGTACACTCTATAAGGCATGTCAAGCCGCTTGGGCTGACCGGAGTATTTCCCTTTTACCGTCCCCAGTTGCCGCCTTGTTAGGGCATGGGTCTACACAAAACTTGGACGGGGATATTTTGGTTGGGGAACTCTATGAGAACATGGCCTCTTTCAGTTTGCTGACAGTGGTTCAGGCCGGCCGGGATATAAGCCTGGAAATGCAGCTGCCCCTGGAATACCGGCAGCCTTTGGGCCAGTCCCTGCAAGATTTCATCACCAGCCATTTGCAGCCCCGGGCTAAACAGCTGGGATTTTTTGCCGCCGGAAGCTGGAGACTGGATGCGGTTATACTGGCGGGTACAGAATCCCTGCTGCACCAGGCAGCTTCCCAGATTAAAAGCATTTGCACTCCCCGGCAGCTTGTCGTACCTGAGCAGGCTGATTTTCAGGTAGCCCGGGGACTGGCTGAGTGGGCAGCTGGTGGAAACCACTGCCGGGTAAAAGCCATCTATCCTTTTGAATTTGTACTGGAAACCTTTAGTCCTGATTCAGCCAGCCACCAGTTTGAGACCCTGCCTTTTGACACCAGTAACCTGGCTATGGACCTGAATGGCCGTTATCTGATTACAACCCTGATTACAAAGTCGCCTGACAGCACAGCTGCCAAGCAACCTGAGGTACACTACCGCTTATGGGAAAAACCTGGCGGCTATGCATTGGATAATAACGCGGAAAAGCACCTGATCTGGGAGTACCGGAATCCGGGCACCGGTAGCGGGGAACCGCTAGGAGTTTATTGTAATATCGAAAAGTTTGTTATAGAATCAGGTAGAATAGGACAGGTGAGCATCGATAAGCCGGCACCTTATGATCCTAACAGCGATTACCTTAAACTGGCCCAGCGCCTGCTTACCATTCCATTTCTCAATGCGCAGTTAAAAAGCGACTTACAGGAACTGGCCAGCCAACCCCAAGAATATGGTATGGCTGAACAGTTGGTAGCAACTCGCCTGCGGCTTCTCACATTTTTACAGCTGTTTCAACCTTTTTCAGACTGAAGATACTAAATAGCGAAAGGAGAACCAACATGCCTCAAGTTACCTTTGCACTACATCCGGCAGCATCAAAGCAGATAATAGCCAAGGCTGTTTGCCGTCTTCCCCAAGTCCAGAAGGCCTTTGCCCACGGTAAGATAATTATCGGCAGCGGTACTACCAACCTGCTGGTAGCTGAAGAACTGCTGCAGACCAGTTTTGAATCTTTTGAACCCTATGTTGCTGGGGTCATAACCCAACACTCGGCCTGTTCCACCGAACCTAGTGAGCGCAAAGGTGCCTGGTGTATTGAAAAAGGTAAGCTGGTGGATGAACCTTGGACCGATTTCTTAAATAGATTCGAGCCCGGGGATATTTTTATTAAAGGTGCCAATGCTATTGACCCTTTCGGTAATGCGGCTGTTTTGCTGGGAGATGCCCAAGGGGGTACCATAGGTCAGGCTATTGGAGTGGTGAAAGCGCGGGGCATCGAGATGATAGTCCCGGTAGGATTGGAAAAGCTGATTCCATCATGTTTGGCTGGAGACTCCAAGCTGGGTCATTACCGGACTTCCATGCGCCTGGGACTCAACCTGGGTTATATGGTGCTGACCGGGGCTACTATTATTACTGAAGTAGAAAGCTTCAAAACTCTGTTCAATGTAGAGGCCGTCCCGGTAGCAGCTGGTGGAGTGGGAGGAATGGAAGGCTCCGTGGTCCTTGCGGTTGACTGCCCCAGTGAAGATGTGGCTGCCCAGGTTATAGATTTGGCACGCCAGGCCAATCGCCGCAGTCCCATAAAAGTAAAGCGAAAGAAGTGTACCCAGTGTCCAAGCCCCTGCCTCATCAATGAAAAATAGCCAGTTACTTGCCGCGCAGCCGGGAAAGCCAGGATTTGTTTTTAGCGTCACTGCCGTCCCCTTTTAACAGGCGAAGCAGTTCATCCATACTACGCTCTTGCTCCCGGCTGTAGCGCTCCAGTTTTTCTTCCATGCGCTTGAGCCTTTCTTCCAGCAGCTGGTTCTGGCGTATTATCTCCTCATTCTGGTCCGACACCTGGCGCACCAGGGATACCGCTTCCACAAATTCAAAAGTAACTAATGGCCCTTGGGTACGGTTATCCCGTGCGGGAACCGGTTCTTCCGGCTCAGTGTTTTCCAAGGCCAGGCGGATAGCAGTGGTGTTTAACCCCTTCTCCTTTAACTTGAGAACTAATCGTAAAGTGTCAATGTCAGAATCAGTGTAAAGACGGTCCCCCCGTTCATCCCGCTTAATTTTTATCTTCAGGCTGTTTTCCAGATAGCGCAGGGTGTGCTGCTCTATATTCAGCATTTCCGACACTTCACCTATTTTATAAAAACGCTCCTTCATCAGTCACACTTTCCCTCCCCACTTCATAATTTATTATCAGGTAGACGGATCAAGGATGAACCAGCACCACAGCGCAATTTGAAGCTTCACAAGTCTTTGTCAGATGGGTCAAAACAGCTGGATTCTGTAAACTGCATGGTGAGGTTCATAATTAACTTGATAGTCAGCCTGATTACTTTCCCTTCCATATAGCTCATGTGTGCCTCCTCTTACCACACAATATATGAGCAAAGCCGTCCTTAATAGGACGGCTATTTTTTGTTTCTTCAGAATGGCTTTAAACTATTTTATGAACCTAATTGTGAACGGGTAGGTAAATGGTTCACCATTGCTGGTTTTAATTGCGGCTACAATTATCACTATCAAATTAACCAGGAAAATTATTCCCAGCAAAATCCCCAGCACAATGGCCAGCGGAATTAGAATAACCGTAATAGCACATACCACCGCAGCAACAATAGCAACTACACTGTAAACCATTAAGGATATCTGGAAGTTAAGGGCCTCCTTGCCCTGCTGGTCCACCAGGGCATATTCGTCTTTTTTCAGGAGCCATACCACCAGCGGTCCCAGGATATTGCCAAAGGGTATCCCGATATAAAGAATTAAACCGGCCAGATGGCACCCCATGGCCCAGTTACGAGCCAATTGTTCATTTTCATTCAACGGTTATCCTCTCCTGTCCGTGAAATTCCCCTATGAAAGCAGTATAGAATAGTCCGGCTGATTTCACAATCAGGCTGTCCTCCCAGATAAAAAAAGAGGCTGCCACCGGCAGCCTCCGGGAACGGCCAACTAGTAGTCAAAAGACCGCAGATCAATGTCCAGAGCAGAGCTGTCCCCGTCTCTAATAATTTCGGCAACTGCCCAAACATTAGGCACCACATTGCGCAGGTAGTAGCGAGCTGCAGCTACTTTGCCGGTGTAGAACGGGTAATCATAGTGATCCGCTCCCACTTCCTGGGCTTTCTTGTCAGCTAACAAGGCCTGGTCCAAGATGCACCAGCCGGCATACAGCTGGGAGGTGGCAGTCAGAATGCGGCGAGCATACAAAGGCAGCATGCCGTACTGCTTGTTGGCAAAGTACCCGCCGATGGCCCCCTGGATTTCGGCATAGGCATCCAGAGCTCTTCCCAGGTTGGCGAATTCCTTTTCAAAACCAGGAGTGTTCTTATTAGCCTCATAGAAATCGCGGATGTTCTGGATAAAGGCTGCGAAGGCCGCACCTTTTTTCATCAGCCACTTGCGGCCGACCAGGTCCATGGACTGGATGTAGTTGGTACCTTCCCAGATGGAATAGATCTTTACATCGCGGGCAATCTGAGCTACCGGGTATTCTTCACAGTAGCCATAGCCTCCATAAGCTTGTATGGCCTCTCCAATCAGCCACCAGGCTTCATCGGTAGGATAAGCCTTGCAAAGCGGGGTGGCAACTTGTATGAAGTCATCGGCTTTTTCCCTTTCCGCCGGATCGGGGTCATTGTCACGAACATCAAAATTAAAGTAAACCCTGTACATCATAGCCCGGATTGCTTCGGTATGAGCTTTACCCATCAACAGGGTACGGCGGATGTCTTCGTGATTGATTATAGTCACCCGGTCGCCCTTGGGATTGGTCAGAGGACGTCCCTGAATTCTTTCTTTGGCGTAATCCCGGGCATTGTAGAAAGCATTGGCGATACAGGACAAGGCAGCATGTCCGGTTTCCATGCGTGCCATGTTCATCATCTGGAACATCTGGGCCATACCTTCGCCCTTGCCGTCATTTTCGCGGGGATCGATTCCCAAAAGCCAACCGCGGCAGTTGTTGTTTTCACCGAAGGACAAGGCTGCGGTACAGGACCCGTGCTGCCCCATCTTATGTTCTACCCCGGTAGTCTGGACGTCATTATCCTCCAGGGTGCCATCTTCATTCACCCAGTATTTGGGCACAACAAATAAGGAGATTCCTTTGGTTCCAGGCCGAGCCCCTTCAACCCTGGCCAAGAACAGGTGGATTATGTTCTCAGTAAAGTCATTGTCCCCGCCGGTTATAAATATTTTCTGGCCTTTGATTTTGAAAATACGCGGATGATCGGTGGGATAGGCTTTGGAAAGAATATCCCCTACGTCAGAACCAGCGGTAGGTTCCGTCAGACACATGGTACCGCTCCAGCTTCCGTCCATCATCTTGGGAAGAAACATTTCCTTCAGATGCTCATCGCCAAAAGACTGAATAAGTCCTGCTGCTCCTGTAGTCAATATGATATAGGGTCCAAAAGTAGGATTGGCAGCGCAGAACATCTCCCAGATCATGGCGAACAAGACTTCGGGCAACACCATGGCCCCTTCAGTTTCATCAATATTGCTAGTTCCCCATCCCTCCGACTGGAGTTTCTTGAAAAGCGGTCCAAAGGATTTGGGAAGTATAACCTTGCCATTTTCAAATCTTACCGGATTCTTGTCCCCATCTTCATTAGTCGGCTCGATCAATTCCTTGGCCATTTTCAAACAAGGATCCAGAATGGCATCCACATCATCTTTGGAATAATACTCGGAAAATCTGGGATAGGCAAAAATCCTCTCGGTAGGCAGCCATTCCTTGGCAATAAATTTTAAGTCACGAGCATTTTGGTACGCAAAATTAGCAGCCATATTTTACACCCTCCATTTTTCAGGAGGCTCCCCCCTATTATATCTGCTTTTATATCTAGTCACTTTATGAAGTTGTCCCCTGGTCCCCCGCAGGGAAGTCCCCCTTTAGTTTGAAATAAATTATCTCTCTGTTGCAGTTAACACTTTTTACCCACAGCTAGCATTCCTACGCTTGGTACGTTTGGATCATCACCTCCCTCAGCTATTCCCGCACATGAAAACATTTTCATGTTTTCATCATGACAGTGATATTCCTGAACAGCCGGTGATATGACTCCCCACCAGCTGACCAGCAAGAAAGTCACCATTCTTTTCCACTAGTTTCAATATTCTAAATAAGTTAAATAATTCCTCTTTAGCAATTATTTGTTTGAATATTTCCATATTTCATAACAAAAGAAAACCGGTCCAGCATCAGCTGTTCCGGTTCAAAACCACAGGGCAACATGCGAAGATTTTATCGGCTGGCCCTGTGCCAAACTAGGGGGGACCTAGCTCGTCAACTTTAGAAAATTAAGAAAGCCTCTTCTTCAATATCCAGCACCGAGGTATCACCGTCTTTAATTACCTCCAAGGTGCGGAAAATATTAGGAACAATATTGTGCAGGTAATAGCGGGCAGCATTTACCTTGCCGTTATAGAAAGCATAGTCATAATGATCTTTGCCCAACTCATCTATCTTGGCTTGAGCCACCAAAGCCTGTTCCAGAATCAGCTGGCCACAGACCAGTTCTCCAGTGGCATGCAGGATTCTGGTGGCATATAAAGGCATCATGCTCATCTTTTGATTCATGACGTAGCCGGCAATAGTGCCCTGGATTTCTTTATAGGCAGCTACCGCTCTTTTCAGGATGGCCATTTCACTGGACAATACCGGATGTTCCGCATGCTCATTGGCGAAGGCTTCAATATCCGCCAGCCATTGAGCAAATACTTTACCTTTGCCCATCATCCACTTGCGGCCTACCAGGTCCATGGACTGGATAAAGTTGGTACCTTCCCAGATGGAGTAGATTTTTACATCCCGGGCCAATTCAGCAATGGGATATTCCTCGGAATAACCGTTGCCGCCGAATACCTGCATGGCCTCTGCACACAATTCCCAAGCTTTATCGGAGCAGTACGCCTTCACGATAGGAGTATGGATGTCAATCTTTCCGGAGACCAGCTTCTTCTCTTCCGGATCTGTGGTGTTTTCCATGATGTCGAAATAGTAATAGGTCTTGAAGATCAAGGCACGCATAGCTTCCACATGGGCTTTGAGATCCAGCAGCATGCGGCGTACATCCTCGTGCTTGATGATCAACTGCCGGCCTGCTTTAGGATCGGTTATAAGCCGGCCCTGAATGCGCTCATTGGCATAATTGGCGGCATTATGAAAGGCCACTGCAGTTTCAGCCAGAGCAGCATGTCCTGTTTCCATACGTGCTCCGTTCATCATCTGGAACATCTGGGCCATACCTTCGCCCCTGCCTTCTGCATCAGGAGGATTGCCCAGCAGGTATCCCCGGCATTCATTGTTTTCGCCGAAGGACATTACACAGGTAGCGGAACCCTTTATTCCCATCTTGTGCTCAATACCGATGCAGGCAACATCATTGGATCCGACAATGTTGCCGTCGTCATCCACCCACATCTTAGGCACTGCGAACAAGGATATACCTTTGGTACCAGGCAGAGCACCTTCTACACGAGCCAGTACCAGGTGCACTATGTTTTCCGTAATATCCTGTTCGCCACCGGTAATGAAGCACTTGGTGCCTTTTATTTTATATACCCCGGGTTCATCGGTAGGATAAGCCTTGGTCAAGAGATCACCCACGTCAGAACCAGCGTTGGGTTCGGTCAAGCACATGGTCCCGGCCCATTCACCGCTGTACATTTTTTCCCGGAATAGTTTTTGCACCTTCTCATTGCCAAAGCTGGCAATCAATCCAGCCGCTCCGGCGGTTGCCAGAACGTAAGGCATTAAAGCCGCATTAGCTCCTGCCAGGTATTCTCCGCAAGCTCTAAACAAAGCCTGGGGCAGCCGCCCTTCACAATGATGGTCTTCATTGCTGGCACCCCATCCGTTTTGCTGAACAAACCAGTAAGCATCCTTAAAGGAGGGGGGTACGGTTACTTTCCCTTCTTTAAACTGAGCCTGGACAGCCTCATTGTCATCCCGAGTGGGAGCAACCACCTCTTTGGCTACCTTCAGAGCCTGGTCCAGGATCATATCAATATCGTCCACACCGTAGTAATCTTTAAAAGCATCGTAGGCCAGTACCTTTTCCATATCCAGCCATTCTTTAAGAATGAATTTGTGATCACGAGTCGAGTAAAGGAAATTAGAAGCCACTTGAATTCCTCCCGTCTTAAATTGTTCCCCGGATTCGCAAAAGCTTGCGGGCTATCAACCTGTGCAATGCTTTACGATTGCAGCCAATAACCCTGCCAGGGTGATATATTTCACCCTGAAAACACCGATCCCTTCTTATTCGTATTTTCCTCATTATAATAATTGGCTACAAAAATTAAAAGGTTTACACCCGGCAATAACTAAAGTCTTTATTTTCCGACGATTTCAAATAAACATGACAAAATACGGAGAAATCAAGTTTGCTGAGCAGTTAATAGCTGTGTTTTACGGGATTTTTTTACATGTTTTAATCCCTTATTTATTAAAGGTTCAACAAGGAATTCGTGCATATTTGTTGAATATATGTATCACTTCGTCCCATATATTCCATTAACATACTAGTTCAGGAATCAAACGGAGTAATTCTGGGGGGTAAGGGGGGAGTTTGTTTCTGTTTTAAATCAGTTCTTATTCTATGCTCATCTTAAGTAAATTCCTTTTCTGTTTTCATCTCATGCAAAAAGAATAAAAACGGGGGGTTATTTCTTGAGCAAGGAGAAGGTTATGAACCGGTGGCTTGTTGTGTTGGGTGCAGTCCTTATTCAGCTCTGCTTGGGCGCAGTTTACGCCTGGAGTCTTTTTAACCAGCCTCTGGTACAGAAGTTCAACTGGGAACCGGCAGATGTAGTATTCACCTTTTCTATTACCATTCTGGTTTTCTCAATCTTCACCATTATTGCTGGCAAAATTCAGGATAAGATCGGACCGCGCTGGGTGGCAACCGCGGGCGGTTTGCTCCTGGGAGTTGGCCTCATGCTCTCCAGCCAGGCTACCACCATCACCCAGCTGTACCTGTTCTACGGTTTGATCGGCGGAGCAGGCATCGGTACCGCTTATGTATGTCCTCTGGCCACCTGTCTCAAGTGGTTTCCTGACAAGAGGGGCCTTATCAGCGGCATTGCCGTAGCTGGATTCGGTGCCGGCGCACTGGTATTCAAACCTCTTATACTCAGCTTCCTGGCGGTTGATGTCAGCAGCACCTTCTTGTACCTGGGAATCATCTATCTGATCGCCATAGTAATTGGTGCACAGTTCCTGGTAGTTCCGCCTGCCGGCTACTGCCCGGAAGGATGGACTCCGCCTGAAACTGCCGCGGGATCCAGCCGGGACTTCACCACCGGCCAGATGCTGGGTACTCTTCATTTCTACGTACTCTGGGCAATGTACTTGTTTGGATGTACCGCCGGCCTGATGATAATTGGCTTGGCCAAGGATATCGGTGAAAAACTGGTTAACCTGTCAGCCGCAGAAGCAGCCAATGCGGTGGTAGTAGTAGCTATATTCAATGCGGCCGGCCGTATTATATGGGGAACTCTGTCAGATAAACTGGGCAGAATGAACTCATTGCTGGTCATGTATGCCCTGGCTGCAGTAGCCATGTTCCTGATGAGCAGTATGACCATGGGATACGGCAGCTACCTGGGATTGTGCTCGCTGATTGGCTTCTGCTTCGGCGGGTTCCTGGCCTTATTCCCTTCAATTACTGCCGATTACTACGGCACCGCCAATGTGGGCACCAACTACGGTTTGATATTCCTCGCTTATGGTACTGCCGCTATCGTGGGTCCCAAGGTAGGAACATCCGTTCCTTTCACCCAGGCCTTCCTGATTGCTGCCGTACTCTGTGCAGTTGCCCTTGGCCTGAGCCTGCTGGTTCGCAAACCTCCGCAGCTTAAAAGTGATATCGGAGTTAGCGCTTAAAGCTTCCCTTAAAAACCGGGACCAGTTCCCGGTTTTTTTATTTGGTATTCTGCAATGAGAGTCATGATCCCGGCTGTAACCGGCTAGACAAATTTTGGCAGCCCAAAAGGATACCCCTCATTTTATGTTGAATATGGATATATATGTAAATACTGCCGTATTGGGGAGGTGATAAGATATATCTGGTTATAGGCAAATACCTACATAATTGGGGAGGGAGATCATGGCAAATTCAAATGAGATGAAAGTAAGCGGACATGTTCAGGAATTGGTGGCTAATCCATCTCCATTAGGTTTATTTGGGCTAGCTATCGTGACTCTGGTAGCTTCTTCGGCCAAGCTCGGAATTACCGAAGGAACTGCTTACATTATTCCCTGGGCTCTGTTTCTTGGTGCTGCAGCTCAGTTTGTTGCCGGGATAATGGATTTCAAACACAATAATACCTTTGGAGCTACTGCTTTTTGCGGATATGGGTTTTTCTGGTTTGCAATGGCTTTCAGCTGGATGATAGCCACCGGTCTATGGGGTGATGGTGTTGCATATGACCCCCATCAAATGGGCTTCGCATTTCTGGGTTATTTTATTTTCACCGTCTATATGACCATCGGGGCCATGGGAGCCAACAAAGTACTCTTCATCATCTTCTTCCTGATCGATCTGCTTTTCCTGGGATTGTTTATGAATACTCTGGGTTGGGGCGGCGAGGCTTTTCATATGCTGGCTGCTTACTCTGAATTGGGAATCGCCATAGTATCATTCTATGGCTCAGCTGCCACCGTGCTCAACACCCACTACGGCATACAGGTCCTGCCTCTGGGCAGTGCCTTCGGCCCCTGGGCCAAAGCCGCCCAGGCTGCCAAATCTTCAGAAGTGGCTGCCTAATTGTAATTAAAAAAGGCGGATGCGTTTCTGGCGCATCCGCTTTCGTTTTTACTGCAGCAGCCAGTTAGATACCAGGGCTAAAACATTTGGGCATAATAATGCTTGATGATGCTGTGCCCATAAGTGTCCTGGTTGGCAAAAGCCTCTTCCAGGCTGGAGTATTTATTGCGGTCATAGCCTGGATAAGCCCATTTTCCTCCCAGGTCGATCCACCGGGGAGCACAGCCGCGGGTCACTTTGCTAAAGCGAGGGTCTACCAGGGTAGCCCAATCAGGCAGTGGTTTACGAGTTGCATATGCGTAAAGGTGCTGGATCTGGGCTTCTACTCCATCGGCAGGAGTGGCAAATATGGCTCCGTGAACTCCGGCTTCATAACGAACCCGGGACGGATCTGCTCCCAGCAAATCCTCTTCACCCGTAGCCGCGACTCCGGTAGCCCCCAGTCCACAGTAGTTGTTCTGCCAGGGCTGTACTATACCGGTAAATCTCCACCAGCCGGTTTCCTTGGCCGCCTGGCAAAAGGCCAGATCTCCGCGCACTCCGTATTTGGCTCCGATCTGCAGGTAAAGATCCACCAAATCAGGTGCATTAGGATTATTTTTATACAGCAAGGCTCGCAGCTGCTTGGCACTTACCTGGGCTTCTCCCATTATCAGAGCTTCCATATCCAGGTTTTCACCAGGTTCATCAACTGCGGGTTTATCCACCGCTGGTTTTAAGGGCTCTTCCTGGGCAGGATTTTCTTCCCTTAGACTGGTATCAGGGAGTTTTTCCGGCTCTTCCAGGGTTGAATCAGGCTCAGGCTTGCTTATGTATACTTCGTAAGATTCCTGATTCCAATCTACCTTCATTCCCATCTCCTCGCTGATTACCCGGATGGGAACCATAGTGCGGTCATTGAGTATGAAGGGAGCAACATCTGAATACAGCTCACAGCCATTAAAGAAAATACGAATTGTACTCTGGGGTGAACCCACCACACCTGCGGGGGCTACCAGGTTGCTCTCATTGGAAGATATGAGTACAAAATAATTATTAGCATCCCATTGAACCGCCAATCCCAAACCCTCGCATATGGCCCGCAGGGGAACCATAGTACGGCTTCCGTGAATGACGGGAGGCACTTCAGAGACCAGCTTTTTGCCTTCAATATAAATAGTCACTGAATCGGGCTGGGCGATAGCTGGAAAAGCCCCAACAGCAGCCAACATAGCTAGAGCCAAGAGAAGGGATAGAACTTTCTTGCGCATGAAAACCTCCTGTTTCTACGAAATGTTACAAATTCTCCTCTGATATATTCCTGACTATACCCCAGTCTTCCTGCCTGGATAGACTTCTTTCGCTAAATTGCTACGATGATTAGTTTTCTTTTCTTACACAGCGACAGCCATATTTCCCATTTCTTCAATTGATTAACCAGCTTTTGGTGAGCCATGCAAAGAATTCAAGCATATAAATGCCCCGGCTATGTACATTATTAAGAAAACATCTTGACACCTATTGCTGCAGAGTTTATTATCTGAATATTCAAAATATTATATCGGAGGGCTTCATTATGCCGCAAATTCTAATCACTGACAGCACCGCCGACCTTCCTCACGAATATGTACAGCAGCACGGCATTTATGTTGTGCCTTTGAACATTCACCTGCCCAATGCGGTTTACAAGGACGGAGTCAATATCAAACCCCAGGAATTGTATCACCGCCTGCGCCATGAGGATATTTTCCCACAGACGTCACAGCCCTCGACTGGCGAATTCCTGGAGATATTCCGAAAGCTGCAGCCCGGGGATGAATGCCTGGTATTGTGCATATCCTCGGAGTTGTCGGGAACTTATCAATCAGCCCAAATAGCAGCAGATATGGCCGCTGAAGAAGTGGATGCGGAAATTCATGTGGTTGATTCCCGTTCAGCATCCGTAGCTCTGGGCCTGCAGGTAATGTACGCCCAGCAGTGCTTTACTCAAGGGAAAGATATGGCCCAGACCCTTTTCGAGTTAGCTGAGGTGCGCCGCCGCATGCGGGTTTTATTCGTGGTGGATACCCTGGATTACCTGGCCCGGGGAGGCAGAATCAGCCAGCTGGGCAAACACCTGGGCAACCTGCTGCAGCTAAAGCCCCTTCTGCATTTGGAAGGCGGGCACATCGCACTTTTGGACAAAGTACGCACCAAACCCAAAGCTGTCCAGCACATGGTGGATATTTTTGTAAAAGAAGCCCATCAGGCTCAACAGGTAGCAGTCCTGCATATCGATGCCGAGGAAGAAGGGCAGGCGCTGCTGGAAAAGGTCCAACAGCATTATTCAGGAACAATCTCCTTGAACCAGTGCGGTGCAGTGATCGGCTCTCATGCCGGCCCCGGAACGGTAGGCCTGTGCTGGTACTAAGAAAGCCGCTGGCGCAGGTTATTAAAATAAAAAGGGGACAGTCCTGCATATGCAAGGCTTGTCCCCTACTACTTACCGGCCCAAACTATTGCCAATGAAAATAAGCTTTTCAATAATGCTGTGTTTCTTTTCAGCTTTGGCGTTGTACTCATGTATGCCCAATCCAACAATTTCAAAGTCTCTGTGTAACTCGGCAATAAGCCTTTCAAACACTTTAATTTTTAAACCATCTTTCACCGGAAGAGGCACATAGGGAAACTCAGTCGGTTCCAGAACATCCAAATCTATATGTAAATAGAGCTTGCTGTTTCCTAATGACTTAATACTCCTTACAGCTTCATTAGGATCATTTTCAATATCAGCGCATGTTAAAACAGCAATAGAGTTTTCATTTACAAATTGTTCCTCTGTCCGGTCAATTTCCCGGGTACCCAGCATAACCAGCTGCGACTTGTCAATCGTTGACCCCAGTAATGTTAAAAAGTCCTGGTCTCCTTCACCTAAAACCAATCTAAGAGGCATCCCATAGAATAAATGACTTTCAGAAGTCTCTGGTGTATGCAAATCCCCATGAGCATCAAACCATAAGAGGATAAGCTCATGATTATATCTCCTGTTTAAATAGGCTATGGAAACTACAGCCGCATCGCATCCTCCGCCAATTGTTAATATAGTATCAGGTCTCAATTCTTCAATAATATCCTGCGCCTGCTTTAGCTGATGGTATATGGGCTCATATCCAAAAATGCTGTTTCTGGTTACGCAAGAATCTGCGGTATTTATATTAACTTCCCTTAATAACAAACCCTGCATGTATTTATCTCTGATTTCCATACCTCCAAGGTAGGTTGACTTGTCCGGGCCACCCCCTTGCCATTGGGGGATCAGCAAGTTTAGATGTTTGTTATTCATCCTAAACAGCTCCATATAAAAAGTGATTTGGATAGGTTAGCCCCTCAAAAACATATTAAGTAAAAAAATAATAGATAGATTACTGCAGCAACCTATCTATTATAGTCTAGTTGATAACTTCCAGAGGGTTTTAGCTCTATTGATTAATTTACCTGCCTATACCCACATTGTTGACTATCTCAGTGATTTGGTCAGGTTTATTCATGGTGTATAAATGTATGCCGGGCACACCTTCGTCCAGCAGTTCCTCAACCTGCCGGCTGGCATATTCTATACCCGCCTTTTCCATGTCGGCAGGAAGGCTCTCATAACGATCCACCAGGTTGAGCAGCCGGGAAGGTATGGAAGCCCCGCATAAATAAATTATCCTTTTAATCTGCTTGGCATTCAGTACCGGCATTATTCCCGGTATAATGGGACAGCTAATGCCCTTGGCTATAGCCCGGTCCACAAAATCATAATAAATCCGGTTGTCAAAAAACAACTGGGTGATTAAAAAGTCAACCCCGCAATCCACCTTATGCTTCAGATTGGCCAGGTCTTCACTCAGCCTGCGGCACTCCGGGTGTCCTTCGGGATGGGCCGCTGCCGCTATACCAAAGTCAGCTTTCCTGCGAGCGTCGCGGATCAACTCATAGGCATAGCGGTACTCCTGCTGAGCAGTATTAAAACTGGAATCGTTTTCGGGAATATCGCCCCGCAGTGCCATAATATTCTGGATGTCCTCCTGCTGCAGGCTGTCCAGTATATCCGATATCTCCTGGCGGGTATGGCAAACACAGGTCAAATGGGCTAGGGATTCCACCTTATATTCCTTCTTTATCCGGGC
>ENA-OWPA01001585-OWPA01001585.1-bioreactor-metagenome-genome-assembly--contig:-NODE-1585-length-14149-cov-28.507746_pt1 | contig 14149 bp, 19 predicted proteins | sample MGYA00238139_ERZ651803 | MGnify/ENA primary metagenome ERZ651803 (study PRJEB26909, sample SAMN07631231) | bioreactor metagenome | isolation source: Switchgrass digestor | place: USA: Dartmouth...
GACTGTGAAATGAAACCGCAGTCGGCTCTTTTTATACCGTCCCGCCTACCGGACGTTAAAGGTGGTCTGGCCGCGAGGTTTGCGGTTATCCTCAGGACAGTAAACCGCGAAATCGAGATTAAATAAAAATATTAAAAAGGAGTGTTGTTGTTATGAAAAACAAGAAGAATGCTACGAAATATGTATTATCAAAAGAACTTGCTGAAGCCTTGAAAAGCGCTGTGAAAGACGAAATGACACAGCGCACAGTCGTTAAGACAGAACAGGGTATGCTGCTTAACGACTTATTGCTGAAAAGAAAGAAGGGCACCCTCGTTGTCTATAGGGTGCCCTGCGCGTACTTTGAATTTGATTCGTCGGGCACATCGTATGTCCGTAGAATCAAGTATGTCAACCACCCCGAAAACAGACTGTTCAGGCTGCTTCCGTCTAGGCCTGTGACAGTCAACAAGAAGGTTATAATGAAGCTAAAGAGCGGAAAGGTGTTAGAATTTGAGGCAGAATACACCTACCGCGAACTTATAGGCTGGCCTGTCCTGTTCGTCAAGTTCGAGGGCAGGCCGCTTTTCACTAACGGGCCAAGGGAAAAAGCCTGGAGGGAGTCTGAAGACATGATTAGATGCGGCATAGCATGGATGACTCCCGAAGGCGAAAAGGTTATATATGAGTACGCACAGAGCTCAGCAAGCGAAATGCGTACTCTTAAAGGCATGTTTATTCGTAGGGATTTTCATATTCCTGACGAGTATCTTGCCAAGTTTAAGCCTACCGGAGATATCCGTGAGTTTGGCGAGCTCATGGATACTCTGAAAAGCCTAAGGGGTCCCGAAGCGCTGTATACCATGATAAGTTACGGCGCTTATATTAAGGACTTCAGAGGCCGGGAAAACTCGCCAGCCCAGTTTATGACCAGAATGGGCGCTGCCCAAACGTCAACAAAGTCACTCGGAAATAGTTTTCGGGTACGCCAAATTGGCGAGGTCAAATTCCCGTGGACGAATGAAGTCGAAGAGGAACACAAAATCCTCTTCGAAAACTCTCTTGTTAATGAGAGAGTCACGGATAGGGTTATGAAGGCCGTCAAACGCTTCTGGAAGGAAGAGAAGTATGACGGCCAGAGCATGATGAGGGCGTCTGCGATTATTCGCGGATTTGCAAACCTCAGTATCAAGCTCTACCACGAGGATGTTATTGGACGCCTTGTCCAGTTTAGATGGGCTGGCGTCAAGGGCACTGCTCTGGTAGTACCAGACGAATGCTTCGACCTTCCGCAGCTCCCCGACGGCAGCTATCCGTACAGGAATTATGACATCATCGTCGAGAAAAACTCATGGAAATACTCTCCATGGGTTAAGTATTGGAACGGTGAGTTGGCGCCAGACTTTGAACTTGTCGCCATGAGCAGAGAGAGGTATACACAAAACAGCAACTACCAGTACCTCCTTGCTCTTGATGGCAACAAGAGCATGGTAGAGATATTAAAGCGCCATGTAGACAAGTGGCGCGATAATATAATGGCAGCCTTGCAGGATCCGGTGCTCTGTAAGGCATCAATGGGAATCAAGTCATATGAATCATACGAAGACGGCAGTGGGGAGATTAGTCTTGACAGATATGACAGCACACTGACAACACTGCCGTCTAAAGCACTGGATGCATGCGACAGTATAGTGCATGACATCACATTCAGGAATAAGTATATATCCAGGCTGTTCCGTGACAAGGACGAGCTTGGGTATGGCAAGCTTCCTGTAGAGGGAGCATATAGGTTTATCATATCCGACCCGACAGGCTTCTTCAGGACCGACCTTGCTGTTCCGAGGATGAAGGATGGTAAGGTCGAATTGGACTATGAAGGCAACCCGATGTTTGACATCGTGGTTACCTCGACTGAACAGATGGCTCTGCGCGGAATAACGAGCGCATATTGGTGCGGAAAGCATCAGGAAGCCGTCCTGTTCAGAAGTCCATGCGTCTCTCCTGGAGAGCCGCAGAGGGTTAACCTCGTCGGACTTGACGTGATTCCCGACGCGATTAGGACAAGCTATGGCGACATCAATATTCGTGGCTTGTTTGAATGCATCAGGGATCTTGTAGTTGTCAATTGCTTCAGCTATACACTTGATGCATTGGGCGGGGCAGATACAGACGGAGACACAGTGCTGATAGTAACAGACCCAGCTATTGTGTCTCTGAGAAACACAAAAAGACCGCCCACATTAATAAAAGTAACAAGCGCGAAGAAGCTGTGCGTTATTAACCCAGACAATATCAAGCAATATATGATCGACTCATTGGTTGATGCTGGTATAGGGCGTATTACAAACTGGGCCACAACATGGAGAGACATCGAGCTTATGGTTCTCTTCATGCCCAATCCCGATACTGGTAAGTACAAGCTTCCCAGTGTTGTAGCTGCAGAGCTCAGCGCTGTTGCAAAGAAAGCTGAAAAGTGGCTGAGGAAGAACTACGAAACAATAAAGAGCCTCGGCCTTGAAAGCCTAGTCGATATCAGTGACCTCAAAGACGATGCTGATGACAAGACAGAAGACTGGGCATATCATGTAGTTGCTGCAAGGGCTACAGCTGCAATGAAAGGCATCAACAGTGACGACTTTAACAGCTGGGCGAAGCTTGTAGTAGCCGCATGCGAAGCTAACATCACTCTGCTGAGAAGATTGCAGGAGACTGCAATTAATACAGCAAAGAGTGGTGTGTTCGTAGACTTCTCGATGTGCCCGTGGGTTCAGCTGCAGATTAGGGCTAGATGGCACAGGCCCAGCTTTAAGGTAACCTATAATTCATGGTCGACCCTGGGGCAGCTCGCTCCATACGTTGATGGCGTATGGAAAGAGATAAGGGAGTGGACAAGAAATACTTCTGTGCCGGTTGAACTCGGCATAGATATAGCTCCTTACAAGGAGCAATATAACATAATAAGAGAAATAAAAGGAAGATTCGGTCAGGAAGTAGGCCTGCTGTTCGACAGCCATAACGAAGAGACAGCAGAAATGTCTCGCGATGAAAGGATGAGAATGTATCGCGAGATAAGTGCCAAGTATAACCTCCTGCTGAGAAGCATTGCTGCGGACATTGGCTCTATCGACGTAGTGACTGCACTTGTGTATCAGGCAACACTCGACAGGAACGATAGCAATGAAGAAGGCCTGTCTTTTATCTGGGCATGCTGGGGTGAGGAGTTTGTAGCTACGCTCAGGCACCTGAACTCGGACAAAAAGACAAAGAGGCTGGTAGTAGTTCATATGCTGAAGGAGTTCATGAGCTACACCCTCCCGTCTGGGAAGTATATTGTCCAGGACGAAGGTCTAAGATTTCTTGAATATCCCGAGCTTGTCGTAGCTACAGTCAGTGTGCCTGACGGGGCATACGAGGTCATAAACTACAACGAAACTCCTTATCTTTTGATAGAAATGACAAGGCCAAAGGTCGACCAGACAAAGGTGTCGCTCAAAGGCACTAAGATATTCATCATAGGCATGAAACACTTTGGACTCACAAGAGACGACGTAAAGAGCCTTATCAAGGAAGCAGGCTATACCATTATAGCAAGGTACGGAACAGAAAATTATGCTGACGGCAAGACCTTTACCGGTATCATGTTCTTTGTTGACATACCTGGTAAAGGAGAAGTCCGCATAGGTAACATGCCTACAAAGGGCAGTATAAAAGAAGAGCACGGGTTCCTTACCAAGGCACTTGGTAACAAGAAAATCCGTGTAATCATTCCTTATAATGCGGACAAAGAAGATAGGAACAAGGATGGTTCCTATTCAAAGCTTACTGTAGAAATTGTAGAAGAAACAGATTTGGAGGAGTAAACGCTCCTCCTTTTCTGTTATAATTATGGAAAGGAGATATTCATATGAGAATTGATAGGAAAACCAATATTATTATTAAAGTTTGTAAAATAGGGGCCTTCGGCCCATACCCGGTATCGGGGCATGACGCCCCGGCAGGCCTTCGGCCACTCCCTCGGGACCTCCGGTCCCGCCTTTGGTATCGTCATCCGGGCGTATATGCGTATACCGAGGGGTGTTGCGGGCGGCTACGTACGTTGGTGCGGGCTCACGCCCGCCGCACGATAGGTATTTATACCGCCTATCACAAACACTCCTTTACTCTATTATATGGGGGCTTCTTAAATGTCATATCCTACCTCCTATTTGTCTGTATTCACCTCTTATTGCGTGTACTTATGATATTATCTTATATGGAGGCCCCCGGAACTATTTTTCGAAAAAACAAAAACGAAAGGGGAATGATTATGATAAGAAAATTTATAGTTTATGTAGACGGAGCAGCGTCGAATAACCAAGACGCTGAGAAAAGAAAGGCCGCCTATTGTGCCTGTGTCTTTACCAAATTCAATACCCCCGGCGAGGAGCCAAAGGTCTATAAGAAGGACGTTACAGGCATCATTCATGGTGGAAGCAATAACCAGGCCGAACTCTACGGCGTCATCGCCGCACTTCGTGCCGTAAAAGAAACCCTAAAAGACGGCGAGACCGCTGAAGTAGAAGTACGCTCGGACAGCCAGTATGTAGTCATGGGTGCCAGCCAGTGGCTCGAAAGCTGGAAAAAGAACGGCTGGAAGACCTCTAAGGGTAAACCCATTGAAAATCCACACCTATGGCAGGAGCTCGACGAATTATTAAGTGAAATGACTGTTAAGTTCACAAAAGTCACCGCACACGGCAATGACAAATGGAACCAATACTGCGACAAGGTCGCTACTAACTTGTGCGGTTCAAAAGGGAGGTGACGATAAACGATGTTGGAGATAATTGGATTTATAATACTATTTGGCTGGCTTATTCACAGAGATTGGAGTGAAAGCCGTAAAAATGGCTCCACTTCGTCGAAGGATAGCTCCGACACAAGGGTGTGCTGGAGATAACCCCGCGGGCTCACGCCCGCCATACAAATGCTTACGGCAAGAGGGATTGGCTCGTTGTCCGGGTTGGGCACGGGGCAATCTCTCCTTTTTTGCCGATGCTAAAACAAAAAGGTAGTACGTCGAAAAATGAAAGGAGAGATGTTTTTATGGCAGTACTTAAAAGTACAAAGAAACAGACGAACTTCACCGACATTTCAAAAAGAATTGAGGTGAACGTAAACAAAAACTTAAACGACGCACAGAGACAAGCGAATATTGTCGCTAAGCTACAGGTACGGCACCCTGCAGTGTCGTTCAATGCGACAATGTTCAACTATAATGGTAGGCTGATACTCAGTCTGCCGTCACAGCAGGGCAGCAACGGAAAGAACTGGTACCCAGTTATTACACTAAACGATAACGTGAAGGATTACCTGATGCATATGGTACAACACGACGATGAAATGGAAAACACGCCGTGGTACCTGGATTTCGTCGGTAAAGAAATGACAACAAAGATTACCGACGAACCAAAGAACGAAGACTTGGGCATCAGAGACGTGATCCTTGATGACAACCTGACCTACAACCAGATAAGGTCAGGGATCTTGTGCAAAGCCAGAATTGTCTTGGATATTGGTACCGTAACCGGGTACACAATATTCAAGAGTAAGTTTGGCAATGCCCTATTCGGGTCTGCACCGATCGAGGGCCGTCCAGACGAAAACGGTCAGGGCCCAAGAGCGTACAGGCTTTCAAGAGAAGCCACGGCCCAAATTCTGGCATTTATCCACAGTCAGGTTGACTGGGACAAAGTGCCGGAAATACCTGAAGAAACTGAAAAGCAGGCAAACGAAAAGCCTGCTGACGAGTTCAAGCCCGTTTCAGAAGAATCAAACGGGATTGAAGCCGTAATGTTCGGTAATTAATGCATGAATAAGGACTTCATGGGGGCTTTATGCCCCCGGGTCCTCACCATGCAGAACAAAAGGAAGAAAAGGGAGGGTTTTAAATGAAGTTCTTAACAAACGCCTTCAGTATTCAGATGTTGTCAGGACCTGCTACAGTGAGATTCGATGAAATAGACGCAACAGAAGTACCAGCTGATGTAGTATCCGCTATAGGACACGCGGATACAGCAGCAGTTTTAACAAATATGCTGGGCTTTCCAGTGCCTATGAATAGAATAAATGTAACAATAGACGAAAACACCGAGCTATACGTAGCCCAACTGATAGGAGGAAGGCTTCCTGAAGGGAGTACCACTCTCCCTGAAGGATTTTCCTTCAAGTTTTACAGAGTTACAGTTATGCAGCAGGGCTAGGTTCTAGGCTGGGGAAGTTCCAGCGGGGAGGATTTCCTCCCTAACACTCAACCTGCTGGCAAATATACCACTATTGAAAAAGAAAGGGGAATGTTGAAAATGTTCGGTCCTAAGATATATAATTTCAGTACCCCGAAAAGGAGTCTATTAAGTAATACATCCAGGCTCCTTGAAAGAGGGGCTGAAGTTCTTGCATCTATTGATGCAGGAAAGTCCGTGGCCGCCAGAATGGAAGAGGCCATAGCCAAGATAATAAACTCCGACGAGGAAGCACAGATCGTGCTCAGACGCATCGCTATAAAAAAGCTCGGCATTGACGTACCAATGACAATCATGCCAAGAGTAAATGACCAGACACTGCTCATTGAAGGATATTGTCTGGTTGTTCCGAATATGAACAACGTGCTCCAGGTAGTTATCGAGAAAAAGAATATGCTGGAACTGGATAACTACCTGACCGAGCTCGCTATAACCAGCGATGCACAGAAGATTGAGGAATTCTTTTATGCGGTAAAGGATGCCATTAACAGGGTATAATATTCACGCCCGCTGCCATTCCGTATATGGAGTGGTGGCGGGCGCAGAAGATTTTAACAAAAGTATTGAAATATATTGACATGGGGTGCGGTATATATGCATGTATATAGCGGGGGTATAAAAAAAAATATAAGGCCGAGCGCCAGCGAGGCCACGGAGGGGGCAAGGAGAGGGTTTCTATGTACGCCAGTACTTCTAATTACGCCCCACGCCATTGCAAATACGCCGCACGCTATCGCTTTTATATAAGAAAATAGTAAGAAGACTCCTACCTCTTTAAGTGGGAGAGGTCGGTGTGTATGAAGAAATGGCCTTAAGGTTCTATGAGTAACCTTAAATGAAATTTATAGGAGGTTATTAAAATGTCATCTATTAATAGGGAAAAGTTAGCTAAAAACATGAGAAAATTTGCTTTGAAAAAGCCAGGATTTGAAATTGAAGACTATGGTGGTAATTTCGAAGCATATATGTTTGATTATAACAGTTACAAAGAAGATGCTGATTTTAACAGAAACTTTTCTGAACAACAGCTTTTAGAAATTCTTAACAATAATACGGATGAAGAAATCAGAGACGCTTTTAAGACTGCATACAGTGGGCGGCTTTCTTTTGATGAAAATATGGAACTACACTACCGTACAGGCCAGTATTTTCCTACTGAATACCAGGCTGCTTTAAGAAGTGTTATTGAACATCTTCTTAGATAACACTTTATATAGGGCCGAGCGCCAGCGAGGCCGTGCGCCATTGCTTTCGAATAAGACTATATATACACCGAGCGCCAGCGAGGTGGGATAAAAATGAAGGACGTATATAGTGAAACTTCAAAAAATAAGTGTTTCCGTATATAGGAGATGCCTATAAAATGAAGGATCAGTAGTATGCATCCTGCAAAACGACTCTAGTCATGTAAATTTGTAACGGAAAACGATAAGGTGGCGGAGTGGGGGCGATAGGTGCTTATACGAGGTATAGGCACTTATACGAGGTGTTAGTGCTTATACGAGGCCAGGTGTTTACACGACGTATAAGTGCTTACATGAGGTATAGGTACTTATGCGAGATATAGGTGTTTACACGACGTACAGGCGTTTATACGATGTATAGGTGTTTACGTGGGTTTACGCGAGTTTACACGACGTACAGGTGTTTATACGACGTATAGATGCTTACATGGGGTGTTAGTGCTCATGCGACGTACAGGTGCTTATACGAGGTATAGGTGCTTATGTGAAGTATAGGTGCTTATACGAAGTACAAATGCTTATACTAAGAACGCTACTACTATATGTGTATATATATTATACGACGTATATAAGTGTAAAGGAGAACTATATATATATGTTCAGTGGTTATTATACAAGGGATATAATAGGAGAATGTATTATATGTAAGAATAAAAACCTATGCGGCGCCCGCGAGGCAATCAGGGAAGAAAGTACCGAGCAAGAGATCGAGATATGTCATGAATGCTTAAGGAGATGTACTTATACTAATAGTCATGGGTATACATTCTTAAAGCTGCCCAATGGATTATATATGCGTGAGCCGCTCATGACACTTGATCTTACGTTCAAGAAAGTAGAAAACGAAGAACAGATAAAGCGGGCATTTAATCCAGACTGGTATAAGTTTGAGAAATGGCTAACAGAACCTATAACGCCGAACGCCAGTGAGGCGGAATAAGCGTAATGAAGGGAATAATAGTAATGATTGAGAAATCAAAACAGAAAAAAAAGGGTGGTTATGATGTTATCCAAAAAACAGCTTGAAGATGCGGCGGTATGTGATGTGAAGAACTGCAATAACTGTACCGTAGCACCGTTATGTGATGATATGTATAAGCCGAACATTGAAATACAGCAGCTTGCAAAAACGGCACTGGTCTATAGGGAATTACTCGAAAGAACGAGAGAGTATCTCGCCGATACAGCCAAGTACTTGCATAACTATTTTGGCGTGTTTGGACTAGTGCAAGAGATCGACAATGCTCTTAACGCACCAGACAATGCTAAACAGCCATAATTACCGCGTGCACTAAAAGAAGGTGACGTCAATGATATTAGATAGAATACGCGAAAACATCTACGATAGGCACTCGTTCATTGACATACTGTATGACGACGACATCTTGTCAATATGCCCAGAAGTTAACGGGATTGAATTTGTGAAACCCGTAGACCTTGACAAGCTGTATAAACCAATGATACAAGAAAAAGATTAGGAGGCCCAGGAAAATGATAAAGATTCTGATCAGTACGCACCACCATGTACATGACAGCACCAAAGCCCCCACTGCCGCCGGTATTGAAGAAAGAAAAGTTTTCGAAGACAAAAGGATCATTATAAAGAGCATATTCGCACTTAGCCCAGCCATGGCACTGCAAAGAGATGACGTGGATCCTGAAGACTACCTAATGGCAACTGGCAGAGTAGTCAATGAATCAGAGATAACTGATAAAACCGGGGCAGTCTGCCTTTGGCTGAAAGTTGAATGGGATAACCCTACGCTCGGTCTTTCGCCATATATACGAGTGCCACGTGAGTGTATTGATATACTTCCTGACGCAGAGTCGCCTGACGAGCTGTATAAGGATATAATCATAAAGGGGGAATAGTATTGACATGCAGGCTCAAGCTTTCGGCCCTACAGTGCGATAGGACGGTTAACGAGATGTAGTAGTATGAACACCTGACAGAAAGGAGACACCAATATGCACGAAAGAGAACCTGATAAGCAAGAACTAAGAGACAAATTATCTATTCTGACAAAACGCATAAACGCTCTTAGTTCTGCCATTGACTGCTTTGCTGCTGCTGGCTGCCCTCAAGATGATATTGATACACTTAAAGAAATACAGGACGAGTTAAAGACAGAAGCCGATATTATACTGGCAAGGCTTAAAAGCTGAACAATTATGATAACACAACTTGAATAAATCCTGCACGCTCACGCGTGCTACACACAATAAATTACGCCGCGGGCTATAACGGATAAGCATCGCGGCGAAGCTGTTTTTAAAGGGGGTTAATCATGTTATGTTACACGGAACTATACGTTTAAGGGATGAGATACCAAACCGAGAAATACTTAAAAGATACGACATGAAGACGAAACCTTCTGAAGTTGTAGTAAAAAGAATCGAGGATATTATGGACGAATATAAGTATCGCCTCATAAAACCGGACTTTACTCCAAGCCCGATCAGAAGGGAGGATATAAGAGAACTCCTGTTACAAGAGTATGGACCTGTAGACAAACAAGCCCTTGTGAAAGAAAGGCTTGAACGAATCTATAAGCTTGCGTTGGTATACGGAACCGGCAGAAAGGCACAAAGAATCATATCTGAAAAAACCGGCATTCCAGAAGGAACGGTCCGTGCGTATATGTATAAGGCTGTAAAGAGAATGGTAGAAGAAACGAAGCAGCGGATAACTGATACATAAGCAAATAAGGCAGGTACTGCGTGAGTTAGTAAAGTTTAAGTATATGAGAGGAGGAAAGAAGATACTTATACGCAGTACCCGCCTGAATATATGATAACAAAGAACCTTATATTATGGAATAGGGGGTGAAACATAGTTGACAGTAGCCGAACTCATAACTCTCGGGCTTAAGGACGGCCTAGAGCAGGAACAGGAAAAGACACTGCTGGTATCCAATGAGATGGCAGAAGAAATCCAAAAGTTACTGGAGCAGCAAACCGAACACACCTACCAGTGCGTAACAGAGTTGTACTGTACGGGAGTTGTTCGGCTTACTGTAAGGAAACTTAATGAAAACTTGATGTAGGGAGCTGATAAGCATGACATGTACAGAACTTGATAGAACTCTAATAGGCTGTGCATATGATCATCGCTTAAGACTGTGCGATAAATGCTCGTATGGGAAAAAAAAGAAAGCTGCCGACGAAAAGGACAGTAATAGGTCAAAGTAGTCGGCAGCCATTATACATATGAAGGAGTTGAGCCAACTATGAGCATATTCTTGATGTTCATTACAGCATATGCCCTATACGGGCTCAAGGGCATGATCATACTTGCAGTGATAGTCTTTGTATGCAAGAGTCACTATGCCGGCAAAGTAAACCGGTAAAGGAGGTCTTCATTAATGTCGAAACACTGTGCAGATCAAAGCCATGTTACCCTATAGGAGTCATATCTCGGACGCCAAGACCGAACGGCTCATATAGAAAAGGCGTAACCGCAATGCTAGCGTGTCCTGCTAGTATGTCTTATTTACTTGCTTATCATTTTCTAACAAAACATGAATCTAAAGGAGCACGACCCGCTCCCCCTAAGGGTATAGTACCCCCACGGGACTGTTGAAACCGAACGTCTTAACGCTCCTCGAGCGTAGATGTTGCTGTGAGGTTTCAACCTATTATTATTTATGGTTGTCTTGGCTGTGTTTGATATACCCGAGAGTTTAACCTACGTCATAGGAGCGTTTCTGCGTCGAAAAGATGCTTCTATAAATAATAATACCGTTAAAAATGGGCATTTTGCACAGTGTTCATAAAAAGTTTACAAAAAGTTTACATTTGTACCCTAACGATACCCTAATTATTACAATAATTGGGACGTAAGTGTAAATATATGGAAGATTTGCAAGATCTCACTTCGAAGATTAACTTTGTCGTTCAATACGTCGCAAAGAAGTTTGGAGCACCTGCTGAACAGATCATGACGGCATTAAGAAAAAAGCATGCATATATTATATTCGGACGTCTGTTCATAGAACTCGTGTTTGGTATAATACATAAATAAGAAAACTATGACTTCGACTAGGGGGAGGCATTATAAATGGATGGAAACATCAGGATAAGAGCGATATATGTAAATGATCTCTCATTTGTAGGTAATACAACAGGTAACAAGTGCCCGGTATTTGAGTTAAGTAATGATGGATATTTCAGAATGCTCGACGATCCAGAATGCGCTTATCCAGAAGAGATAGTATACAACGACAATGACTGGATTGTGTTCAGAGTAGACACAATGAAGCACGCTACCGAGGTTATGAAGTGGAAGAAACTGATAGGGATACTTGTTACTCTAAAGAGAATACTTACCCGGCCGAAAAAATCGAAAGGAAGAGGGATTTATTAATGATAAAGGTAGGAATTACTGAGCGTGGAGATGCTGGATTGGATTTCTCATGGGTAGATAAGTTGCTTGATGCAAACATTATCATTACTAAGAATCTTAATGACACCATCATTCAACATCTTTTAAATAATAAAAATAGAATAATTTTGCACATAACTTGTACTGGATTTGGAGGAACAAAAATAGAACCTAACGTTCCTAATGTAAATTTTATTCACAGCCAAACATTAAAATTGATTGAAAATGGTTTCCCTGTTAAGCAAATAGTGTTGAGAGTAGACCCCATTATCCCATTGAAAATTGTTTTGGAGCAAGGAGTAAAAAAGGTATTGGATTTGTTTAAAGATACAGGAATCAAAAGAGTTAGATACTCGTTCCTAGATATGTATCCTCATGTAAAAGAAAGATTCATTAATGCAGGGATCAGGCTACCTTATACAAGTTTTTGCTGTCCTGCTTATATGAGGGAAGATGCTTTAAATTTGTTGAAGCAGTATGAAGACATTTATGAATTTGAAGCGTGTGCTGAATATACTCCACATCAATTGGGATGTATTTCACAAAAGGATTTTGATATTTTGGGGGTTCAAGGTAAAGCAACGCCAGCAGGTTTTCAAAGAAAAGGGTGTATGTGTATTGCTGGTAAGGTTGAATTGTTAAATAGTAAAAAGAGATGTCCTCATGGATGTTTGTATTGTTATTGGAAGGACTAAATTAAAAAGGGATATACTTACTTGACATATTAAGCAAAATATGGTATTATCCTAAGGAGGGACTACACTGTGACTGGTCTTATACAACCACTCTCCGATATGCTTCAGAATAATCCGCTCCTGTCCGCGCTTATTGGCGTCGGCGGAGTTGGCTTGTAGTTACAAGTTCTTATATAGCTTTCCGTAAACCATCCTGAAGACTTAGATCCGGCACTGATACGGCCCGGACGAATAGACCTTAATTACGCTTGTTTAGAAGAGGGGGTCAATAATGGCTGATCAGAAATCACTTAGCACTGATATCGCAGAAGGCATAAATGATATAATGGAAAGATACTTTGACGATGAATTTGAAAATATGAGCGAACTTAAAAATGAATTGAACCAGTTTGTTCGTAGCAAGCTAAAAGAGTATAATATCCCGGAAGATATGATCAGTATAGACATAGACGACTTTGAAGGAATCCCGCAAATATGCGTAAATGTATCAGGAAATGAAGACTATGATATGCAAGAAGTTGTGGAAGCTTTCAGGAAGATCAATGCAAGTAGGGCATTGAGGTGTACTGAAGAAATACGTAAAACGACACGAAAAGGGCTGTTCATGTTTATCCTTAACAGAGTCATTGCCTTGTCGCTTTTATTGACATCGGGCATACTTTATTCAATGACGTTCGTACTTATGTCTGAGCTTACCAGACAAAGCCCTACCATTGCACTGTTCAGACCTGCAGTCACGTTTGCAATAGCCACGCTTGTTGTTATTCACTCGGTCTCAATGTTCAAAGACTTCTGAGACCGGTTTTTGCAAACCAGAAGAAATGATACTTTCGCCCGAACGTTATTACAAAACTATAGCGTCCGCAAGCCACTAACTTCAGTCATGTGGTTAGGACGCAACTATGGCGTCCCCCATTGGTATTCGGACTGTCCCCTGAAACCTGTGAAAGAAAAGGAGGCTGAATAGCGTGTTGAGCAAGGAACGAATTGCTGAATTAAAGATGTATTTTACTCGCTGTGTCCAAAGTCGATCGTTATCAACTGTGGTACATTTGGCAGAATGTGGGCTTGAGTTGATAGAAATGGTTGAAGCCTTGCAACAGGAGAATGAACGGTTACGGGCACAGGCGACACGGATGCGGGAGGCGTGTATATTAGGTTATAGTTATCTGTCTCTGATTTTCCATAGAGCGGACATAAAGAACTGGAACGAGGTTGGTATGTGCTCTGTAAAGGATATTAAGCATGTCTTGAACGAATTGGAAAGCGCATATAAAGGCGGAAACACGCCCGCCGACTACCACAACCCTGCTGATGTGGAAGCGTTGAGGAAGACGAGGGAAGCTATACAAAGAGCAAAAGAGAATTTTGAGCCTTATGGCGAATATGAATACGATGTTAGATATGATTTAGAAGAAGCCCTTGCCGAAATCGACAAGGTGATGGGAGGGAAAGAAGATGAGTGAAAGGCTCACGAAACGTGATGAAAACGGAAATGCTTATTACGACTGGGGATGCCTGAATAGAAATCATTGGGCGTTAGGAAGGCACGTTGACCGCCTTGCC
>ENA-OWPA01001586-OWPA01001586.1-bioreactor-metagenome-genome-assembly--contig:-NODE-1586-length-14122-cov-3.053400_pt1 | contig 14122 bp, 13 predicted proteins | sample MGYA00238139_ERZ651803 | MGnify/ENA primary metagenome ERZ651803 (study PRJEB26909, sample SAMN07631231) | bioreactor metagenome | isolation source: Switchgrass digestor | place: USA: Dartmouth...
TCTTCCCTGCCATGGTTGGTATTGTATACTATGGGGCCATGATAGACCGCACGGACTTTTTTTATCAAATCTCTCCAATGCTCTTCCTTCCGTTCTGTTCCGCTCATTTCACATCCAATGCAGAACATTTCACAGCCGGTATCCTGAGCCAGCTCGGCATAATGGCATAAAAATGCGCCGTATGACTCAAACCATTCGTTCCAATACCTGTCTTTACCCAGCATATCGGCATCGGGAAAGTCAATATAAGCTCTCCACATACCGTCTTCACAGTTAATTACCGGTTTTAAACAGACCTTTATACCCTGCTCATGAGCCCGGTTAATTACAAATATCAAATCCTTGTCTGTAACCGTCGTTCTGTAATCAAAATATATCCGTGTGGATGAAAAATTGTGCTGCATAACCGGAAAAGCAAGGCACATCCAGTTAATCCCCATATCAAACAGCTTGTCCTGAGACTTGATTGCTTTTTCCGTACGGTATGCTCCTCTTTTAGCCATCCAGCCATATGTAAAACCTTTAATCCACATATGTTTGTCCCTCTTTCATCTAAAAAAATACTTATGAATGGCTACTTATTGCCTATGAAAACAATTTACACCCCATAGCTTTGAATTTTTGAATTCTCAGTTTTATAACTTCCTCGCTGCACTTAAAATATTTGGCAAGACAGGGGATGCAAAGGTATTCCTTTGCCCCCCTGTTAACCAACCTTAAATAAATTGCTATTTCATCACGGACCAATTTTTTATGGCATTTTATGCAATAATGATTATTATCCGTAATCATATTTTTACCAGCTTTGCCCTAAACATTTTGCAGTGATGGGGTTTAAGTTTGCAGGTAAAGTGTTCCTTAAATACTCCCACATCTTCATGCTCCCACAAATCACGGAAAAGCAGGCCGTATCCTGAATTTGAGGTCCAGCCTATATCCCAAAACTGCAGGGAGCCTTCTCCGTCGGAATCGCCCATGTTAAAGAAACCGATTCCGAAACTTCCGTCGGACATGGGTTTTACATATATTTTAACATCACTGTTGTTCCACTGCTCCATACTATATGCCTGCCGGCCTTCGGGATCCTGATTGATTGCAATAACTTCTTTATTAAGCAATATATCCTTAGTCGCCTTGTTCATGGTACGGATATCACATCCGATCATGAGTGGAGAAGTCATTATACACCATAAAGAGAAATGGGTCTTATATTCCTCATCAGTACAACCGCCCAGGGCAACATTTCCTCTGCCGTACATGCCTACAACCAGCATATCCAAATCATTATAGCAATATGGCGCACCAAAGCATTCTTTGTTCCACTGGCTTAAGGCTATTTTCTTAATGGATTCCCAATTGTCCTGAATGTCTCCCGTAGACCTGAACATATGGGCTCCGGTGGATCTTATCCACTCATGGCAGTTATCACTGCCCCAATTACAAGCGGAAAACAAAATATCCCTTCCACAGTTTCTTAAAGCCATTCCCATACGTTTATACAGGATATGGCCCGGAATATTATGAGGTTTATAGCAGTAATCGTATTTTAAATAATCTACGCCCCATTCGGCAAATGTCTGTGCATCGATAAATTCATGATCCAAACTTGAAGGATATCCTGCACAGGTCATGGTTCCCGCACAGGAGTACATACCGAATTTTAATCCTTTAGAATGGACATAATCCGCTATGGCTTTCATACCGCTGGGAAATTTCTCGGGATCGGCCACCAGGCGGCCGTCCTTGTCTCTTTCCTTAAGGGACCAGCAGTCATCTATAACCAGATATTCATAACCTGCATCCAAAAGCCCCTGATCATTCCATGCATCGGCTGTCTCTTTAATCAGTTCTTCAGATATATTCCAACCGAAAGTATTCCAGGAATTCCACCCCATAGGCGGTGTTTGTGCCAGCATACACATTCTCCCCTCTAAAACATTATAATGGCGGCAAGATAAAAGTCCCTGCCTTCTGCCTGGTCCGTTACGGTTATATCAACCGTATGTTTATCGGGAGTATCATATTTAAAAATGTCATGCAGATACAGATAATCTCCCCAGTCCTGGTCAAATCTCGCATCAAGTATTATTGCCTTGTCTTCGTTATTGTCCACAACAAGCCTGGCAACCGGAGCAAAAAGCTCATTTTCAGCTTCTTTCCTTACATATTTCCTGTATAATACGGAAAGTCCACAGCATTCTGCCGAAAATCTGATATTACTGCCCTTATCTTTTGCGTGCCAGCCCTGCCTAAATACATCCCATAATCCTTCCTTTTTGGAAGTATCCGCCTTAAATCCGTAAAGTTCTGGCTGAAAATTAAGGTTATTATACAGTACCGAATTTATGTACCTGTTTTTTGTAAGAGTTTTTTCCGGAAGGGCGTAAAACTCGTCTATTACCTGTTTATGCAAGGCACGGTCATATATTGATTCAAGAAAATTTATTATTACATCAGCTATAAGTCTGTGCCCTCGATCATTAGGATGAAGATTGTCCGGTGTAATAGACTCAGCCTTAACTCTTCCTTTTTCCACTTCCGTATAAATACTGTCTTTTATGCTGACTATAGGAAGATCGTAGTACATGCCTATCCGATTATGTATCTCCTGGGCATTTGAACCGTTATCATAACAAACATTATTGATTATAATAACGGCAGATTCTTTTGGATGTCCTAAAATACGCCGGATTAAGCCTTCATAAGTTTCCATATACTTGTCTTCTGTGCTGTCGTTGACACTGAACTCGACAAAAACCACATCCGGTTCGTACCTCAACAGATCCCCGAAGACTCTGGCCACACCATACTGGGATGTGGTGGCACCGATACCTGCATTGACATATCCGATATGGGACCCTGGAAACTTTTCTTTCCACCATCTGTATACCAGATAAGCATAGCAGGTTTCCGGCAATGAGGCTAAAGAACCTGCTGTAATGGAACCGCCTATAAATCCGATATTTATTGGCTTCCCTTCCCTGGCTTTGTTTATAGTTTTTGAGATACGGTAATGATTTCCGATGTTAACAATTCCCCTGTCGCATATTGTCTTCCATTCTGTTTCATCAAAAAATTCATTCTTCATTACAGACTCCGCCCCATCCTGTGCATTAATATGCAAATATTATAATTTTGCATAATCCGTTTGTGCATTATTTTCATTATTTTTAATACACATTTTTTTATTTGATGATTCTCTGAAGACCACCTCCACCCCTATGGTAATGATTTCTTTAGGGAAATTAGGGTTTTTAATTCTCCACATAAGCTGCTGAACCAGTCTTCTTCCAAGCCTCTGATTTCCCACCTTGACGGTAGTAAGGAAGGGTTCCACTTTGGACATCTCTTCCAGATTGTCATATCCCGTAACAGCCACGTCCCTGGGAACCGACAAGCCCCTGGAAGTCAAATAACGCATCAGATATAAGGCAATTTCATCATTGGCGCATACGATGGCTTCCGGTATATAAGGAAATCGCGATACAGCTTCAGCCACTTCCTCAGGCCTGTAAAATTTGCGTTCGGTATGATATGAGGCAATAATATCCTGATCGGGTTCAATTCCCGCTTCATTCATCGCACTAAGATATCCCTGGTAACGGTCGTTAATGGTTTTGCAGTATGTAATATCTCCTATAAACCCGATTTTTCTCATGCCCTGTTCGATCAGGCTTGCGGTAATTTTCTTTATGCTCTCCCTGCTTTCAATAATAATTATGTCACCGTAAGAAGATATCTCTTCCGGATTACTGGGAGCATCCAAAAATACTACCGGAATATTGTATTTCATGATTTGATCAATATACTCTTTGGAAAAAACACTGAGAATTAGAATGCCGCCAACTTCTTCCTGCAGATTTAAAGGTAAAACAAGATTCTTTTCATCCTGCTCACTTATAAAATTAAGCTGGAGCTTACATCCGTTTATGTTCAGTTCATCCGATATTCCCATGATGATACTGTTGGAATATAAGGATATTTCTCTTCTGGTAAGAACAACGATCGTCTTTGTTTCGTCAATCTTACCCTGAAGTTTAAACTGATTTAATACTGCGGGGGATAATTTTGAATATCCCATCTCATATGCCTTTTTTATTACAAGATACCTTGTCTCATACGATACCGTATCACTGTTGTTTAAAGCCTTTGCAACCGTATTTCTTGAAAGATGCAGTTCTCTGGCAACATCCTGGATTGTAACCTTTTTCATCTTACATTATTTCCTCCTTATGGCAACCTGTACATCAACACCCTTTATAATCTCATTTCAAAATTCATGCATCCGCTTCGCATTCATCTTTCATCTTGAACATATAATGCACAATATATTGCATAAAGTGTACTATATTTACATAAAGATTTCAAGAAATTTTGCATTATATTAATATATTTTAAATATATGAAATAACAATCTCCATATCGCCTTCCAATATGAAATTGCCGTAACCGAACGGAATTATAAAATGATCACCCTTTGATATCTTTATTCCGTCTATCTCCCCTTCTCCGGAGATGACGCTGGCATTCATAAAATCTTTATCCTGAATAAGCTCCTGCTTACCCCACAAATTTATTTTTTTGACCGTATAAAACCGGCACGAGATAAGCTCTCTGATTTCACACATTTCATTTTTTATTATATATCCTCCGACAGGTTCATCTTCATGGGGGCATTTAATTACATCTATGCTTTCCTTAATATGGATCTGTCTGGGTTTACCGTTGTCCAACCTGTCATAATCATAAAGCCTGTATGTGATATCGCTGCTTTGCTGAGTTTCAAGAAGCATTGTCCCCCCCTTAATCGCATGGACGGTGCCGGGTGTTATCTGAAAGAAATCGCCCTTCTTTATCGGCAGGATTCTAATAAGCTCGTTCCATCTTTTCTGCTCAATCATCTGTTTTAACTCATCTTTATTCCTGGCATTATGGCCTATAACAATCTGGGCATCGTCTTTGCAATCCAGTATATACCAACACTCTGTCTTGCCCAGAGAACCGTTTGCATTTTTAAATGCATAATCGTCGTCAGGATGTACCTGAATACTTAAGTCGGCCTTGGCATCAATTATTTTAACCAGAAGTGGGAATCTGTCTTCGTTCCTATTTCCGAACAATTCACGCCTGTTTTCCCAAAGCCAGCTTAAGCTTTTACCTTCATAGGTTCCGTTTTTTATGGTGCAATCCCCGTTTGGATGAGCACTGATTGCCCAACATTCACCGGTATGATCATCGGGAATATCGTAACCAAACTCAGTTCTTAATCTGTTTCCGCCCCAAACCATGGATTTAAAAATTGGGTTTATAAAGAGTATTTCTTTCATAAAAACGCTCCTTTATTAATCTATGTGCATAACTTCAATTATAATAACTTTAAAATAAAAAACAACGGTCCAGCCGTTGTTTATTGGTTTTTATAAGCTTTTCATTTCTATGATTTCAATAACCCGAATAATAATTCAGATATTTCTTATATTTTTTATTTTCATAGCCGCTATATTGTCTTTTATAATCGTATTTGTTCAGTACGGCACCCAGAATCCGGCTTTCCGATTTGGCAAGCTGCCTAATCGCCCTTTGGGCAATTTTATAACTGATTGAATTGGCTTCGATAACAAGCACCACCCCGTCACATTTTTGGGCCACAATGGCACTGTCAATTACACTGCCGATGGGCGGTGTATCGATTATTATATAATCGTATACCTTACGAAATATCTTAAGTAAATCACCGAAAATATCACTGCTAAGAAGTTCAGCCGGATTAGGCGGCATGGTACCGGTAAATATTATATCTAAATTTTCAATATTGGTTTCATAAAGAATCTCATCTATGCCATTCTGACCGGACAGATAATGGGATAATCCTATAACAGCCTGATCCGGCCTGTATTTACCCACCAGAATTGATTTTCTTAAATCGGCATCTATAAATATAACTTTTTTTCCGGATTCAGCCAGAGACCTGGCCAGGTTAAAAGAAACATTGGATTTTCCCTCGTTGGGAAGACAGCTTGTTATGCATATAGATTTTATATTGCTTCCGCAAAATTGTATATTTGTTCTTAAAGCTTTATATGCTTCATTGGTCCGATAACTTAGCTTGGATAAGTTCGTAAAGTTTATCTGCGACATCTTTATTCTCCTTCAGCTTGCATATTCTTCACTTTGGGCTATTTTACTTTTTATAAAAGTACTTTTCTTTTTAATTTCTTCTTCCAGGGGTATGACTCCCAAAGTGGTTATACCCAGATACCTTTCTATATCATCGGCATTTTTAATGTTGTCGTTAAATAAATAAAATGCAATTACTGACAAAACGGCTGCCACAAACCCAGTAAAGGCTCCAAATATAACATTTCTTGTAATATTTGGCCTTGACGGATAGTCGGGTAAATTTGCCTCTTCCACAATATTTACTTTTTCTATTTCCATAATATTTACCAAATAATCCGACGAAACTTTGGCTACCGTTTCAGCCAGTTGCTTTGCAAGATGGGGGTCTTTATGTTCCAGCCTGATTTCCAGTATCCTGGTACCGTCCGGATTTCGGACAGAAATCGAGTCGGCCAGTTCTCCGGTTGACATATCAATTCCCAGTATTTCAATAACACTCTCAAGAACCGGCCTGCTGGTAACCATAAACATAAAATCCTTTGTAAGCTGTGACCCTGTCTGCAAATCCGAATATGTAGTCCTTGTACCGTCCTGCCTGTTAATAATATAAATACTAGTTTTGGAAGTATATATGGGGGGTAATAAATATTTGCTTATAAGCCATGTAGCTGCGGCGCATAGAATGCCCGCCATAATAATTATCCATAAACGGCGAATTAATAAATGCATAATTTCCTTAACATCTATCCTTAGCATTTCATAGTTTTTTTCATACATTATCTTACTCCCCTTCAATTTATTCATAAGTAATAAACTTACTATTTTTTCCAGTACAACAAATTATATAACAGGCTGGCCTCAAATACAATGATAAAATAGTAAAAAGAGGAAAAATTTTAAAACAATTTTTCCTCTTTTTATTCATATTAATACAATATTCATTTTATTATAATAATACATGACAGTTATGCTGAATTTACTTTGCGAAAATTTTTCATATCCTGAATTATTATTTTATATTGTTTATTTTTTCGACATGATGGCAAGCCACCAAATGTCCTTCTGTCATTTCCGGTTCGGGGAAGTCCTTCCAGCATATTTCCGTAGCATATGGGCACCTGCCGGCAAAAGGACAGCCCGGCTTGGGATTAATTGGGCTTGGTACATCTCCATCCAATAACCGCCTCTTTTTCTGGGCTTCTATTTTTGGATCCGGTACAGGTACCGCAGACAGTAAAGCTTTGGTATAGGGATGAAGGGGATTTTTATAAAGCTCCTCGCTTGATGACAGTTCAACAATATTGCCCAGATACATGACTGCTATTCTGTCGCTGATATATTTGACTATATTTAAATCGTGGGCTATAAACAGATAAGTGAGATTTAATTTTTTCTGCAAATCATAAAGCAGATTGATTATCTGTGCCTGAATGGATACGTCAAGAGCCGATATAGGTTCGTCACATATAATAAATTCCGGCTCTATGGCCAGGGCTCTGGCTATTCCGATACGCTGCCTCTGGCCCCCCGAAAATTCATGGGGATACCTGCCCGCATGTTCAGCATTAAGTCCTACCAGTTTAAGAAGCTCATATACTCTTTCCCTGCGTTTTTTGCTGTTATACATTTTGTGGATTATCATGCCTTCCTCTATTATGGAGCCGACAGTCATTCTGGGATCCAAAGACGAATACGGGTCCTGAAAGATAATCTGGGCCACCTTGGCATATTCAAACAAATTCTTTTTTGAAACAACCAGTTCCTTCTTGCCGTGATAAATAATCTGTCCCGTTGTCGGCGGATATATTCCCATGATTACCTTGCTTAAAGTAGACTTGCCGCATCCGGATTCTCCCACCAAACCTAATGTTTCGCCTCTTCTGATTTCCAGATTAACATGGTTTACAGCTTTAAGAATTCCACCCTCAACCTTAAAATGCTTAGATACGTCTTTTACTTCCACCAAAACATCTTTATTATCATTATTCATTTCCTTCACCTCCGTCTACGGCTTTCCCTTCCGTATAGGGACAGTCCTCATGCAAAAGCCAGCATGCTGCCTTGTGATTCTTTGACGGTTCAAAATTCGGAGGCATTTCATTCAGGCATATTTTCATGGTATATTTGCATCTTCCTGAAAACGGACAGCCCTGAGGAGGATTTAGCAAATCCGGCGGTGTACCGTTTATAGATACCAGACGGGTATTTTTGTCCATATCGGTTTTGGGAAGGCTCTGAAGCAGGGCTTTGGTATAAGGATGGGCAGGCCTGTAAAATATATCTTCGACTGTACCTGTTTCCACTATTTTCCCACCGTACATGACCGCAATCCTGTCAGCCATGCTGGCCACCACTCCCAGATCATGAGTAATAATCATAATGGCCGTTCCTGTTTTTTCTCTTATTTCTTTCAGCAGTTCAATTATTTGAGCCTGGATGGTAACATCCAGCGCTGTAGTCGGCTCATCCGCTATTAAAAGTTTAGGCTCACAGGAAAGAGCCATGGCAATCATTACCCTCTGTCTCATTCCTCCTGAAAATTCATGGGGAAATTGAAATACCCGGCTTTCGGGATTCGGAATCCTGACCAGCTTAAGCAGGCGGATTGCCTCCTTATCGGCTTCGCTTTTTGACATCTTTCTGTGGCGCCTTATAGCTTCCGTAAGTTGCTTTCCTATGGGCATAGTGGGATTAAGACTTGTCATAGGGTCCTGAAATATCATGCTGATATCTTTACCCCTTATGGTCATCATTTCCTTCTCACTTGCTTTAACTATATCTTTATCTCCAAGAAATATGCTTCCTCCTAAAATTTCCGCTGGAGGCATAGGATTCAACTTCATAATGGTCTGAGCGGTGACGCTTTTTCCGCTGCCGCTTTCTCCGACTATGGCCAGTATCTCGCCTTCATATAAATCAAAGCTTACTCCCCTAACCGCCTTCACTTCACCGGCATAAGTATGAAAGGATACATGTAAATCTTTAACTTCCAGGATTTTTTTCATTCTATCACCTCTATATCTAAGCAAGCTTCGGTTATCTTCTCAATTTTGGATCCAGGGCATCTCTAAGTCCGTCGCCCAGCAAATTAAACGACAACATCGTCAAACTTATACATATTGCCGGTATAATAAGCTGAGACGGATAAATTTGAAATACTCTGCTTCCTTCGTTCGCCAGGGTACCCCAACTTGCCAAAGGTACCGGAACTCCCAGTCCTATATAACTCAAAAATGCTTCTGTGAATATGGCGCTGGGAATTGATAAGGTTATATTAACTATAACTACACTCAGAGTATTGGGAAGCAAGTGTTTTACGATTATTCTGGCGGGTCTTGCCCCCATCACTTTTGCGGCTACCACATAATCCTGCTGTTTTAAACTCATAACCTGACCGCGGACCAACCGTGCCATGCCTGTCCAGCCTACGGTTGCATAGGCAATTACCATGGTCATTGTTCCGGCCGGTAAAACCATCATTAACAATATTACGATAATCAGATACGGTATTCCGTTAACTATTTCGATAATTCTCATCATGATATTATCTACTATTCCTCCAGCATAACCGGCAATCCCTCCGTAGATAATCCCGATAATAAAGTTAATAAGTACCGCCGAAAAGGATATGAATAACGATATCCTGCCTCCGTACCATACTCTTGTAAATATGTCACGGCCCAGGCTGTCGGTTCCGAACAGATGCATATGCCCGTCTGTGGGGTCCTTAAACCCTATTGGCGCATAGGTATGGGCCAGATGCTGTTCACTAATGGTATAGGGTGAAAAAAACGGAACAAAGACACTAAATAAAGTAATTATAATTATTATAATAAGAGCAGCCATGGCAGCCTTGTTTCTGGAAAGGCGCTTCATGGCATCCTTCCAGTAACTGGTATCTTGTCCTGCTTCCGACCTTATAACTGATGGATCGGCTCCTATCCGTTCAAACTGACTTTTGTCGATATGCTTTTGTTTGCTTTCCATTTTCTCACTCCTTACCCTCACTAAGCTTTACCCTGGGATCTATAAATCCGTAGGCCAGATCCACCAAAAGGTTGGCTATAATAAGAAATGCCCCATAAAATAAAGTGGTTCCGGAAATCATCGTATAATCCTGGGTCTGTATGCTGTATACGAAAAATTTCCCCATACCCGGTATTGCAAATATATTTTCCACAACAAAGGCTCCGGTAAGCAAAGCCGCCGAAATAGGTCCCAGTACGGTAATTACAGGCATGATTGCATTTCTTACCGCATGTTTCCAGATAATAGTCTTCTGTGACAGCCCTTTGGATTTTGCGGTCTTGATATAATCCTGGCTCAATACATCCATCATACTGGTTCTCATAAGCCTTGACACGGTAGCCAGGGAACTTAAGCTTAATGCAAAGGAGGGTAAAATTTTAGCGGCAAAACCGTCCCACCCTGTATTGGGGAAAAAGGTTATTCCGGTCCACTGGGTAAGCTTTAACGCAAAAAAGTATTGGAGCAGGGAGCCTATAATAAATCCCGGCACCGAAACGCCGATTATAGCCAATAACATGGATATGGTATCCCAATGGGTACCTCTCTTAACCGCCGCAATTATACCAAGCAAAATTCCCATTACTGTGGCAAAAATAAGCGCCCGCATACCCAGATCAAAGGAATAAGGAAATGCCTGCTTTATAATATCATTGACCGGCCTGTTATAATGTATGGAAATACCCAAATCTCCCCTGAACACATTTCCCATATAAATCAGAAGCTGCTGCCACATGGGCTTATCCAAGCCATATTTCTCATTCAAAGATTTTAAAGTTGTCTCAGGAATGGCTTTTTGTCCTATGAAAGGATCTCCGGGAAGCAGCCGCATCATAAAAAAAGTCAGCGTAACCAGGACCAACAGTGTAAGCAACGAATATAATATTCGTTTAACAACATATTTAATCACCGCCATCCTCCTTTACTTAAATAGTTTCATTTCATTACATGTTACAAAGCATTAGGGAGCATGGTTGACATGCCCCCTATAGCCTTTATTTGGACAATTTAACGTTTATCAGGTTAATATCCTGGAAAGCTGTCCTTATAACTCCCGAAGCAATCTTTCCGCTTAATACATAGTCTCTAGATCTCCAATAAATCGGGCCTACCGGCATCTCTTCCATTATAATTTGTTCAAGCTGTTTGAGATATTCAAATCTGGTTTCTTTATCCGTTTCTGTACTTACTTTGTGAAGCAGTTCATCATACTGTGCATTGCTGAAGCCTACATGGTTATTTCCGTTCCCTGTTTCAAACATATCCAGATAAGTTAACGGATCGTTGTAATCCGGACCCCATCCTGCAAAGACTATATCGAAATCTTTATTGGACATTCTTTCGAGCCTGCTCTTAAACGGCATGGGTTCCACTTTTATTTCCAGTCCCAGATTTACTTTCAGCTGTTCCTGAACAAATGCTCCGTTTTTAACCGCCGAATCGCTGTCATCAATAATTAATGAAAGGCTGATACTATCTACATTAAGTTCTTCCAAAGCCTTATTATAATATTCTTTTGCCAATGCTGCGTCAAATGCAGGCTGAAGGCTGCCCACTTCTTTGTAGAATTTATCATTCAGTCCGTTTATAGGGGGAGCAGTAAAGGAAACAGCTACTTCCGAATCATTCTTTACAATGCTGTCAATAAAGGCCTGCTTATCAATAGCATATGTTATAGCCTTTCTGAGGTTTTTGTTGGCCAGATATTCATTTTTAAGGTTGTATTCAAGGTAGAATGTAGAACCGTCGGCATAGGTGTAGACAGGATAATTCTCCTTCTTCATCAACTGTACCTGTTCTCCGTTAAGGCCGATCATATCAACCTCACCTACCTTGAATGAGTTTAGTGCAGCGTTGGAATCGTTAATCATAACCATAACGATTTTTTCCAGTTCAATATTGTCAGCATTGTAGTAATTGGGGTTCTTTTCAAGAACGATTCTGTTCTCATGTTCCCAGGAAGTCATTCTGAAAGGTCCGTTATAAACCATCTTATCCGCATCCGTACCGTATGCTGTACCGAATTCCTTATAAGCCTTTTCATTTACCGGTGCAAAAACTCCAAATGCCAGGGTATCCAAAAAGTAGCTTGTAGGGTTTTCCAGGGTAACTTCCAGCTGGTAATCGGAGAGAGCTTTAAATCCAAGTTCCTCTGCCCCAACTTCGCCCTTGTTGTAAGCTTCACCGTTCTTAAATACATATCCGAAATATGCATAATCAGAAGCAAAACTCGGTGTCAAAAGGGCGGTCCAGGCAAAAACAAAGTCATGAGCTGTAACAGGTTCTCCGTTTGACCATTTCATGTCGTCCCGCAGGTTAAAAGTATATACCAGTCCGTCTTCACTTACGGTCCAGTCTTTAGCAACACCTGGTTTTACTTTATCATTTTCGTCCAGTGTTACCAAATTCTCTACAATATGTCTTAATACCGTAAAGGATGTGGTATCTGTCATGGTAACCGAAAACATATCCGGTGGTTCCGATGATATATTGACGGTTATAGAATTTTCCTCCGAAGTACCCGGGTATGCATTCTTGCTTCCGTTGTCGTTGTTATCAGAGGTATTCTTTTTACCGCATGCTGATAATATAGTTACCGTCATCGAAAAGACCAACATGACGGAAAGTAATTTTCTCAGTTTCATTTTTTGTCCTCCTTGTTTTATATATAAAGGAAGTGTTTTACACTTCCTGTAAAAATAATATGTATATATTAATATCATTGCTGGTTATAGTCAATATTGATACTATTTCCTATTATTTGGATATTATTTTCTTATATGTCAATAAATAGAGCAATTTCATAATTTATTTTAATTGAACCAAGCTTTACCGTTTTTGCCGGCACAAGAAAGAGTTTAGCTTACGAAACTCCCGCGCCGAGCGCAGCCGGCTTTGCCGGCAAGTTTCATTAAGCGCGAGTGCGTATCCTTGCGGAGCATCTTTATGCAATAGGAAATTACGGAGGAATTTCCTATTGCATAAAAAAAACTCTTCTTAGGTATTATTAATTTACCCTAAGAAGAGTCTATTATACTATTTTTCAGTTTTGATTTTATTTAAACCATACATTGACGCAAAACATTATAAACAGAAAAAATGCAATAATAAACACCGAGCCGAATAAAAGTCCTGCCAGGGTTGCACTGACAGTTATCCTTCTTAATTCCTTCTTGTCCAATTCGGGCAGAGGCAATTCCCTGTCATTTTCGTCATAGAAGGATTCGTCCTGACCATACCACGGCATACCTTCCATATTCATATCGGCTTCAACCGGCTTATCTTCTTCATATTCCGGCAGTCCGGTGTTTCTTTTGCCAAACATCATAATTTTCCCTTTCTAAATGCAGCTTAATCATTGTATAAATGACATTGTACAAAATGCCCTTCTTCTATCTCCTTGACTTCCGGTACCTCGGTCTTGCATATTTCCATACACTTGCTGCATCTTGTATGGAACTTGCAGCCAGAAGGAGGATTGGCGGGCGAAGGAATGCTTCCCTCAAGAATAATTCGATTCATCTTAACATCAGGATCCGGTATCGGAACCGCACTCAGTAATGCCTGGGTATAAGGATGGGCCGGATTTCTGAAAATATCTTCCTTCTTGCCGTACTCAACCAGATTGCCCAGATACATTACACCTACCGTATCCGAAATGTGTTCTACGACGGACAAATCATGGGATATGAATAAATAAGTCAAATCTCTTGATTTCTGCAAATCACTGAGCAGGTTTATAATTTGCGCCTGGATCGATACGTCAAGGGCCGATACCGGTTCATCGCAAACTATAAATTTAGGATTAACCGCCAGGGCTCTGGCTATACATATTCTTTGTCTTTGTCCTCCTGAAAATTCATGAGGATAACGATCTTTATGATAGGGCTGTAAGCCGCAGGCAGCCATTATCTCATCCAGATAGTCTTCGTATTCTTCTTTCGGTACTATATTATGCTCTTTAACTGCTTCTCCG
>ENA-OWPA01001587-OWPA01001587.1-bioreactor-metagenome-genome-assembly--contig:-NODE-1587-length-14096-cov-8.664527_pt1 | contig 14096 bp, 15 predicted proteins | sample MGYA00238139_ERZ651803 | MGnify/ENA primary metagenome ERZ651803 (study PRJEB26909, sample SAMN07631231) | bioreactor metagenome | isolation source: Switchgrass digestor | place: USA: Dartmouth...
TAACACAAGGACCCCGTTTTCAACAATGATCGGAGCTCGTAGAAAATACACAAATCATGTTGAGTTCGTAACAGGTCAGGAGTTTGAAACCGCATCCGGTTCACAGCCTGAAATCTCAGAAGCTGCTTCTTTGACAGCACCTGATGCATCCATCGTTACTAGAACTCAGAAAACTAATGTAACCCAGATCTTCCAGGAGACCGTTGGTATTTCCTATGGTAAACTGTCAAATATGGGTACTTTGAGCGGTGTTAATGTAGCTGGACAGCAGCCCAATCCTATAAGCGAAGAGGATTTCCAAATCGCTGCTAAGATGGCCAAGATCGCACAGGACATTGAGTATACCTTTATCAATGGTGTATATCAGAAGTCTACTGGCGACACAGTAGCAAACAAGACAAGAGGTCTGCTTAATGCCATTACAACTAACGTTGTTGATGCTTTAGGTAAGCCTCTTTCGTTCCTGCTTGTATGTGAAGCTCTGAAGTGTATTCAGGAGTCCAATGGCGATCTTTCCAATATCGTTCTCGGTCTGGACGCTATTAGCAGGATGCAGCTTAATGCTGACGCAGTTGCTAACGGCATGACCATAGTTGAGAGCGGCAGAGACATCAACGGTATTGCTGTTGATAAGGTTCTGACCCCGCTTGGTATAATCTATCTGAGAGATCTCAAGTATCTGCCTGCCGGAACAGTAGTATTCTTCGATCCCAACATCATGGCTCCGGTTGAACAGCCCGTTCCTGGCAAGGGTAACTTCTTCCTTGAGGAGCTTGCTAAGACTGGTGCAGGTACTAAGAAGCAGATCTTTGGTCAGATTGGTCTTGATCATGGTCCTGAGTGGTATTCCGCAAAGATCACTGGTTTGTCCACCGCTATGCCTACTGTACTTGATATGGCTAGAAGGATTAAAACCGTTACAGAATCTACGGGGGAATAAAAGGCTATAGCCTCATGGGCGTTAGTTCAGGATTTATAAATGGCGAGGAATCTGCGATAGGCTCCTCGCCATATCTTTATAGTGCTGATGAGCTGAAAGCCATGACAATAGCTCAAATTAAGGCATTAGCTACTGAACTTGGCTATAGCATAACCAAGACGCTCAAGGCTGATATCATTGAGGAATTCCTGCAACAGCAGAATTCCAGATCATGATAAAGGAGGGAAAAGAGATGGCAACAAAACTCGAAGATCTAAAAATATATTTGAAAATAACAGATGATTCGGAGGATGATTTGCTGTCTCTTTTGCTGTCCAAAGCTGAAAATAAGGTGCTGAATAAGCGGTATCCATATGGCTATTCTGATGAAGAAAAAGAGAAGGCTCTGGAAAAGTATTCTGATATTGTCTTAGATATTGCGGTTTATCTGTACAATAAGCAAGGCGCCGAAGGCCAGACAGCTCATAGCGAGAATGGCATTAGCAGAAGTTATGAGAATGCTGGTATTCCGGATTCATTCGTTCAGGATATTATTCCGGTGGCAAAATTGGTGTAGGGCGGTGATATTATGGCATGTGGAACAAAAGGGATTAAGACTAAGAAGAGTTCCAAAGGCTCTAAGGGCAGAAAGTAGATGATACCATGAGAAGTATGGAAAGAAATAAAGTTGATGTATGGTATGCGCTTTATTCAGAAAAGCAACCTATCATTGACAGCGAAGGGTATGAAACTGGCGAATATGCAAACGGTTATTTGCCGCCTGTAAAAATCCGCATTCGTGTATCACCTAATAAAGGTGAAGCTACCAATCAATTTTTCGGGACCCTGCTTGATTATGATAGTACCATGGTTACAACGGACAATCTCCCCATTGACGAATACTCAATTCTTTGGATTGGGAAGGTTCCGGAATTGGTGGATGGTGCTTATCCGGTTGACATCGAAGGCAATCAGATAACTGGACACACTCATACGGTTGTTAGAGTAGCGAAGGATATCAATGTTACGCAGTATGCGATTAAGAAGGTGTCTGCTAATGCCTAAGACAATATCCTTTGGGCTGTCAGTAAGCGAGATTAATCAGGCCGTCAAGGAACTCCGTCAGTATCAATCCGAGATTACATATAAGTGCCAGCGCTTTACTGAAAGATTAGCTGAAATCGGCTTGCAAACTGCAAAGGCAATTCTTGAACAACACATTTATACCGGAGAAACAATCGGTAGCTTGCGGATTGAAACCGATGAAAAAGGCGAAATTACGAGGCTCCGAATTGTGGTTGAGTCAGAAGCAATTTTGTTTTTGGAGTTTGGAGCTGGTATTAAATTCAGCGGCACAGTCAATCCAAAAGCAAAAGAAATGGGATATGGTCCAGGTACTTATCCCGGAAAAGGTCATTGGGATGACCCTAATGGATGGTGGTATATTGGTGATGATGGCGAATGGCATCATTCTTTCGGTATCGAAGCCGCAATGCCTATGTATAAATCATCTGTCGCCATGAGGCAGCAAATAGCAAGTATTGCAGGAGAAATATTCAAGTCTTGAAAGAGTAATGCATGTTCGGGTATGCTCCGAACGCTCTTTAATAATATAAGTGGCGTGGCGAAATGCTACGCCTTGTTATTTTATTAAGGAGATGATTATTGTGGTCTTAGATGACATAAAGGCTGGAGATAGATTTGGTAAATTGATATATACTGGTAAGTACGTAAGAAAAGGCAAGCGCATGAGAATTTACGGCTTATTTGATTGTGATTGCGGAACCAGAGCTAAACCGATATTCATTAATAGTGTTACATCTGGCAAACAACATTCTTGCGGATGTCAAAAAAGTCACGCTATAGGCGCAACAAGAGCAGAATACAAAAGATTAAACAATATTATTCAAGGCATAAGGCATAGATGCTACGACCCGAAATGCAATCAATATTCGAGATATGGTGCAAGGGGAATCCGTGTTTGCGATGAATGGCTTAATGATGTTCAAGCTTTTGCTAAATGGGCGATTGAACATGGTTACAATAATAAGCTGACACTTGATAGAATAGATAATAACGGAAACTACTGCCCAGAAAATTGCAGATGGGTGACTATGAAGGAGCAACAAAGAAACAAGAGAAATAATGTTGTTTTCACTCACAACGGTGTAACAAAATGTATGATGGAATGGTGCGAAGAATTTGGCATTCCGCATTATTTGGCATGTAACAGATACGCTAGAGGAAAAACAGAGTTTGCAGAAATCTTCTATCAAGGAGATTTAAGATTGAGAGGTGATTAAAATTTTAGACCGCTCAAATTATCTATTCACCCAAGTTAAAACCGCACTCGGAACCAACATCAAAGATGCGTCTCAAACTTACCAAGATACTCCGGCATCATTCCCATATATGTTTTTCAATCAGATTGGAAATGAGTCCACGGCTGACGATCTCGACAATTCAGAGAACGCCGTCAATACAACCGTTGAGATTACATTTTATGCTACTGGAGCAACGAGGCTTTCAACTTGTAAATCTCTCATGGCTATTGCAGATGAAAAGATGCGGTCAATGGGCTTCAGGCGAACGTTTGGGCCCCAGCAAATAACCAATGTAGCAGACACTACAATTTGCCGTTATGTGGCGAGGTTCAACCGAGTAATCGGTTCGGATGACTCCCTTTGACGGCAATTCTTAATTTAATGTAACTATTAACCCTAAGTACTCGGAAATGTCCGGGTACTATTTTTATACTCTAAAGGAGGATTAAACAATGGCATTTTCAAGTTTTAATGCGAAGCTAATGTATAACGCTGGTTCTGAACAGTCTCCGCAATGGAAACAGGTTGTTCCCATAAAGAACATACCACAGATTGGTGGCGAGCCTGAACAGCTTGAAACAACTACCCTTGACGATGAAATCCAGACATTTATTGATGGTATACAGTCACAGGAAGCTATGAGATTTACCATCAATGCTGACAAGGCTCAAAGAGCAACATTAAAAACCTTGAAGGGTGTTGAAAAAGAATATTCTATTTGGCTGGGTAATAACGGGTTAGGTGAGGAAGGCAAGTTTACTGGCAAGGGCAAACTTACATATTACATGAACGAAGCTGGAGTCAATGAAGTTATTCAGACTACTATCGTTATTACTCCTACAACCCCGTTTGAGGAAGAGGACTAAGAACAATAAAATCACTGGGGATGGATAAAACCCATCCCCTTTATATTAATTAAAGTGGAGGATAAAGATATGAGTATGGTTAAGATTAATAATAAAAACTATGAAGTACCGGAATTGAATTTTGCCCATTCCAAGAAGTTGGAGCAGTATGGTGTTCCATTGAGAAGAATGGTTGACCCTGATTTAATGTTTACTATTGTAAGTGCATTTGTGGCAATAGTAATTGGAGTTACTCCAGAGGAAGCTGATTTTGTTATAGAACAACATATTCTTGGCGGTGGCACCGTTGAAGAAATATACAAGGCATACATAGATGCCATAACCGAAAGCCATTTTTTCAAGAAACTCCTGGAAAATCAGGAGAGCAAAGTAAGAACAGCAAAAGCAACGAAGCCAGCAAAAGCAGCAGTGAACGGATAGTAGTTAATTCGTTTACTGAGGTAATAGATAAAATTTGGCTTCCAGCTGCAATACGATATGGTATACCGATTGATGTGTTTTGGAGACTTAATCCTAAATACATGGAGATGTATCAAAAGGATTATCTTGATAAACGAGATGCGCACTATGAGGAAATGAATTACTCTAATTGGCTTCAGGGGCTTTACATAAGAGATGCTATTCAAAATGCCTTGTATGGTCGGAAAGCGAAGTATCCGAATAAGCCCTATGCCAAAGATGAAGCCGAGAATGGCGAAAACATTGACGTTTATGAGCTATTCAGGCGCAAGATGCGCGCTATGAATGAACGTATGAAAGAAAATAATCAATAGCAATAATGGGACATCTAGCTATAAGTTAGGTGTCCTTTTATTTTAGTTCGACTATTAGTGAAATTCACTTTACATAAAGGCGGTGGAAATATGGCTGATACTATAGATCGCTTGGAAATACAAGTCCAGACACAAGCACAGCGAGCGAATACCGAATTGGACAAGATGGCAAGTAAACTTGAAAAGGTATCAAGTGTGCTGTCAAAGATAACTGAAAACGGTGGCATAGCAAGATTATCGGCTGGTATTGACAATCTATCAACTTCGATGCAACACATGTCCAATGTTAAGACCACGGATTTCACCCGCCTGGCAAAGAACATAGAAAAACTCGGCAACATAAATCAAGCCGGGATTAATAATACAGCCAATGCGCTCCGGGAGATAGCATCTGCTTTGACGGCAAGTAATGTTTCGGGGGATGCGCTAAAGGGATTATCTGATTTAGCCAATAGCATATCCAGACTAGGCTATAAGTCTGTCACAAATGCGATTACTAATCTTCCTTTACTGGCTCAAAGTATGCGCCAGTTCATGGAGACCCTTTCTACTGCTCCCCAAGTATCAGCTAACCTCATCCAAATGACCAATGCAATGGCGAATTTAGCCGCGCAGGGCTCTAAATATAGCTCAACGATAAATTCTATATCTAGGGCAACAAACACGCTTACAAAGGCACAAAATCAATCATATAAATCAAGCATTAATTTAATTGCCAGATTAAGCAAACTATCGGTGGCGTATTACGTTTTAAGGCGTGCTGTCAGGGCAGCGATGGAACCCATTCAGTCTGCAATGGATTTCGGCGAGACTATTAATCTTTTTCAGACTTCATTTAAGAAGATTGGCATGCAGGCGGCCGAATATGCAGGCATGGAATGGGGAAGCGAAGCTGCTAATGCATTTGCTAAGACGTTCATAGACTATGCTCAGTCTTTTAATGATAAGATAACAGAATCATTATCCCTCGATCCAAACATTACTATGAAATATCAAGCTATCTTTGCTCAGATGGCTAATGCGTTTGGATTAACAAGCAGGTCCGTCATGAATCTGTCTAGTTCCTTCACTATGTTGGGATTGGATATAGCGTCTCTGTTTAACGTTGATATTGAAGAAGCAATGGTTAAGCTTCGTGCAGGCCTTGCTGGTGAAACCGAACCATTGAGGGCTTTAGGTGTTGATATAACTGAAGCAACACTTAAGTTGACTGCTCTGAAGTACGGTATTGAGGACTCCATTGAAAGCATGAGTCAGGCAGCTAAAACACAGCTAAGATGGCTTGCTATCATGGAACAGACTGAAGTTGCATTCGGCGACATGGCTAAGACCATTGACAGCCCTGCTAACCAAATAAGGGTTCTGAGACAGCAAATAGAAAATCTAACTCGTAGCATTGGTAGCGTTTTCTTACCTGTTATACAGACTGTTCTCCCTTATGTAAATGCTGTTGTTATTGTCATCCGTAGGCTGGTTGAAACAATAGCTCAGGCTGCAGGTTACGAACTGCCCAATTATATGGACTCAGATATATACCGCGATATTTCAGGAGACATCGGAGCTATTGGTGATAGTGCTGATGATGCTAATACTTCAGTGACAAAATTGAAGAAAACCCTTGCTAGCTTTGATGAACTCAATATTTTGGGTGACAGTAAAGTCAAAGGAATTAACCTGAATCTTAATGGTGGGTATGATACACTTGATGATGCTATTGCTCAGAAAACCACTTCATATATGGCGAAGTTTAGCGATGAGTTGGCTAAAATGAGCAATAAGGCTAAAGAGATAGCGGAAGAAATTCAACCAAAAATTGAGAAATTCGTTGAATGGATGGGAAAAATCAAACCTATATTAGAAGGCATTGCAGCAGCTTTTATAGCCTATAAAGTTATAGATTGGTTTACTGACTTAGCTAAAGCAATCGGCAACTTCCACTTAGGACCTGCGGGAATAGTTGCTCTTGCAGTAGGGGCTATTGCCGCCATCTATGAGGCGGTCAAGGAGTATAACAAGAAGCTTGTCGAGGAAGATTTGGCTAGTAGATTTGGTGAGATATCTGCGTCTATGCAGGAAATAGAAGATATAGCGCAAAGGTTGACCGAGAGTGAATATTCAGCCAAGATTGATATATTTATCAGCGAAAAAGCCAATCTTGAGGACATGGAAAAGGCTATTCAGAGCGACATAGAAACCCTAAATAAACTTAACTGGAAAATTTCTGTCGGCATAGAACTGACTGAAGGAGAGATAGAGCAATATAAGTCCGCAATAGAGTCGTTCATTAAGAACACAGAAGATTATATTGAGCAGCAACACTATGTTACCAAGTTAGCCATAGATGCAGTTATCCAAGATGAGAATTTCAAGCAAGAAATTTCAGATTTAGTGGACAAGTACTTTGACGGTTCCAAAGGTGAAATGGCCCGTCTGGGTAAGCAGTTGCGTTCCGAAATGGACAAGGCTCTTGCTGATGGAGTCATTGATGCTGAAGAACAGAAAGTTATCAATAATTTAATCAAAGAAATCAATGAAATCCAGAATAGAGTAGCAAGTGCTGAGTTCAAAGCAAAATTGCAGCTTATTCAACTTGAGGGTGATTTGACTCCGGACAGTTACAAGAAGCTTTTTGAGCAAATACAGTCTGCGATAAATGAGAGAGCTAAGAGTGCTGAAGAAGCTGCTTTTACTTTGATGGCTTCTGTAAATGCTTCTTACCAAATTAAAATGGATGAAGCTAAAACAGCCGAAGAAAAAGCCAAAATCCAGAGAGAATGGGAAGCCGACATTAAGGAAATTCAGGACAATCTTAATCAGACAAAAGCCGAGATTTCCTATGATGGTATCACATTTGCTACTAATAAGCTATACGAAAAGTGGGATAAGGAATTTTCGTTAGTTGAGCAGCAACTGGCTGGCAGCACTCAAAGGACTTTAGAGCAGGCTATAAACATGGGTATTATCGGTATCGATCCGTCTACCGATATGAATAACCTGGTAAGCAATCTTTACAATAACTATTCTATAGCCCTAGCCAATAGCGGAATGGATAGGGCATCAAGGAAGGCGCTAGAGAGTATGTTGGAATACTTAATTCCAACAGAGGAAGATAATCAGAAAATCTTTGACGAGGCCCTGAAAACAGGCTCCAAGGTTCCAGATGCTATAGTTGAAGAGCTTTCATCGATAGAAAACCTTAGAGCCTTAACTGGCAGCGTTGACGGCATTTATTTCACGGTTGGTCAAAGGATGGCCGATAGTCCTGAGATTATAAAGATGCTTGCCAATGGTGAGTTATCGGCCAAAGACCTTGATGATAGCATCATTCGTGGTTTAAAGAGTAAAATACCTGACTTGAAAAAAGAGGGCGATAACCTGATATTCAATGTGGGTGATGCTGTCAAGAAGGCTGCTGACAGCAAGGCTAAGAATGATATGCCTAGTGCCGCCAGAACTATGATTAATGGTATAAGTTCGACTCTTTTAAATGATACCGCAGCTAAAAGCGCTGCAAGACAGTGGCTTGACGGTATTGCAAGCGAAGTCAAAGGCTACAAAATGCCAAACGTCAAGGTTGGTGTTGTATTCGATTATGAGGGCATACCATCCTTTATTTCTAAGAGCGGTCAATTAGTGCAGCAATATGCAAGCGGCGGTTTCCCGAATACTGGCGAATTGTTCTTGGCTAGAGAAAAGGGTCCGGAATTAGTTGGCCGGATTGGTAGCAGAACAGCAGTCGCTAATAACGATCAGATAACAGAGGGTATTGCCACAGCTGTTGAAAACGCCATGATTAATGTTTTGGTTCCGGCATTAGTTTCTATGAATTCAGGCGGTGACGGAGTAATAGACAATCGCATTTACCTTGACAGCAATGTTTTGTATGAAGCCATGGAAAGGGTTAGATATAAAAAAGATAGGCAAACCCAAACTGCAAGATAGGAGGGGCATATGGCTAATACGATGTTAAAGATTGACGGAGTGGCTGTAAAAAGCCCCTCCGTTTTTACATGGGGTTTTTCAGATTTATCATCAGAAGAAAGTGGCCGCAGTACCAATGATGGCAAAATGACCAAAGATATAATAGCAAGTAAGCGAACGATATCATTAACATGGAATAACTTAACCAAAGAAGAGACAAGTACTATATTGCAGTTAGTTTCAAATAAGGCTTATATAAACGTTACATATCCAGATGCCCTTAGCGGCAAAGACGAAACGCGAGAATTTTATGTTGGAGATCGTTCTGCTCCAATAAAGATATGGACTCTTAATAAAAAGATATATTCTACTCTCTCATTCAATCTTGTTGAGAGATAGGGCGGTGGAACTATGATAAATGTCAGTAATGAATATAGAAAGCAAATCACAGAAGAAAGACAGTTTAAGCTTAAAGCCACTCTTACGCTTGCAGATGGAACAACAAAATACCTAGAAGATGGCGATATTTTTCAAGGTGGAATGTCTTTTGATGAAGCTACAAGTAATAGCAATAGCTTTCAAATAGGTTTTGCATACATAGGTGGGCATAAATTAGTGATTAGTAATTTTGATGGTAAGTTTGATGATTATGATTTCACTGGAGCAACGGTTGTGCCATTTGTAGGCTTGCAATTATCTGAAGCAGTCGAATGGCTTAAAAAAGGTGTTTTTACAGTTGATGATCCAGGCACCGGAGGTAATATTATTACCTTGGATTGCCTTGATAATATGCACAAGTTTGAAAAGCCGTTTTCGGAAGTGGAAGTTGTTTTCCCGACCACGGCTCAACTTCTCTTGACAGCAATTTGTATTCATTGCGGCGTACCATTGGCAACAACTACCTTTTATCATGACGATTATGTTATAAATGACAGACCAATTGATGATGCTTTGTCTTGCATTGATATGGTATCTTATATCGCTCAGATAACAGGTAATTATGCTAAGTGCAATGTAGATGGTGCATTAGAGTTAAAGTGGTACGACACATCTGTGTTTGAGCAGTCGAATGATTATGATGGGGGTTATTTTGATAAGACTGAAGAATCATTTTATCAGTCAGGCGATAATATAGACGGCGGTAATTTTATTGATTACTCTAGTGGTGACAACGTTGATGGAGGTACATTTCAAGAATTGAAGCGTTTCCACCATTTTTATGATTTTAGCAACGTTCCAACAGTGTCGGTAGACGATGTTGTAATAACTGGCATCAGAGTTGTTTATAAAGGAGAAGAGGAAGAAGCGTATACAGCCTTATTTGGTACAGGGGGTTATGTGCTGTCAATAGAAGATAATCCGCTGATACAATCACATGAAGATGCAGATAAGGTTGCCAATGCTGTTGGTGCTAAGATTGTCGGAATGAGATTTAGACCATTCTCGGCAAATGTATTAAGTGACCCATCTGTGCAAGCAGGTGATCCGTGTATTGTATCCATAAGGACAAGTAGGGGGTATGTATCGTATCAGTCGTATATTACATCTCTTTTATATACCACAGGTCAGCGCATGGTTGTTAAGTGCATAGCAGAAACGCCATCAAGGAATAGTTCAAAGCGATATTCTGCTGAAACAAAAGCTGTAGTTGAAGCAAGGAAACGCATGGAGATTAAACTAACAGCGTATGACTTAATGGTAAAACAACTGAATGATTTGGTTGCTCATTCATTTGGTGTTTACCGAACAGAGGTTGTATTAGAGGATGGCTCTACTGTTTTTTACATGCATGATAAGCCGACATTGGCAGAAAGTCAGAAAATCTGGAAACAGACTGCTGATGCTTTTGCTGTTAGTACAGACGGCGGCCATACTTATACAGCGGGTTTTGATGCCGATGGAAATGCTGTGTTTAATGTTTTGGCGGCCATAGGCATTAATGCAGACTGGATAACAGCAGGGAAATTGCTGTCAAAGGATGGAGCCACCTTAATAGACTTGGATTATGGAGTTGCAAATTCGGATAATCTGAGTTTTACGGACAATATTCAGTCTGGTTTTCCTTTGATAATGCCATTTAACATAGACGACAATGTTTCCAAGATAAACAAGGTGCTACTAAAATATACCCAGCAGCCCTTCAGAACTTATTCGACCACCGCATCAGATGGCGGTAGTTCCACTGTATCAAGCAGCACGGAGTTCTCAGTTATTACGACTCAAAGCGCACTTGAAAGCACACAAATCTTTGCCACATTTGATCAGACGGTTACGACATCAACAGCATCTGGGACAGGAAGTCATTCTCATACTGTTACGATACCGGGACATGCACATTCGAACGTCTATGGAAGCTTAATACATAATCATGCTATTGTAGATCATGGGCATTCTCACAATGTAAATATTCCATCACATACTCACGGTCTAAACTTTGGTATAAAGGAACAAGGCATAACAAACTATGCTATAGATATTTACATTGATGGAGTATTAAGAGCTCAGGTAGAGAATAGCTCTGACAAAATCCAAGGTATCCTTGATTTAACCCAATGGATAACCACAACCGGCTGGCATGTCATTGAAATCAGGAGCGCGACATTAAAAAGAGTATCAGCACAAATTAATATTAAGTCTTACATAAGGAGCTAGAGAAATCTGGCTCCTTATTTTATAAGGAGCGTGAAAACATGGCGATAAGAACAAGACGAGGCAATAACGCAGACTTTGACCCCAATAAATTGTTATCTGGCGAGCCAGCAACCGTTTTGGATGATGGAAAAATTAAATGGTGTATATCTCCCGGCAATGTAAAAACAGTTGCCACAGTAGAAGATATGACCGAGGCAATTTCGGAGGCAAACCAAGCTATAATCGACGAGCTTACCGCCGGAGCTAATGCGGTTGCCAATGTTGTCGAAGGTGTACTGGATGGAGTTAATAACCTCATAGACAGTAACGGCAAGTACTACACCATTAAAGTGGACAATGGTGAACTATATCTGGAAGAAATCGAACCCGATCCATCACCGCCGATATCACAGACAATATTAGACGATATTGCGGATTTGCAGGACGGGAAAGTTGATAAAACAAGTATAGTCCAGAATACAACTGTCAACGATCCCGCTAAAATCCCAAGCAGTGCCGTAACGCATGGCCTACAGGAAGAAATAAACGATATAGACGAAGATCTAAGTGCATTAGCCAGCGCTATAGGAGCTCTTAGATTAGTCCAAAAAGGCGAAAACGGCGCAACTGCTCAAACAGTCACATTCACAGCTGTAAACTCGGCTTTGTATTTATTCGTGGCTGCGCGCGCTGTAATGGGGCATGGCTGCATGTATCTCATAAGATCCGCAGGAGGTAATGCATCATTTACACCTATAAAAGAAAATACAGACATATGTGCGCTTTCTAATAGTGGCTTAACAATAAGTATAAATCTAAAGCAATCTTATACGGTGTATTCAATTATAAGGTTGGCTGACCTATAACCAGAAAGGAGCTTCTCATGGAAAAAATCAGAATTAACAATTACGAATTTGAACTTCTCCCTATGGGTGTTGATGAAAGGAATAACAAACGCATTCTCACAATATCCAGCCCGCTTAATTCCCTTGAAATAAAAGAGGCGTTTTCTGACGTATCCGAGGTTACCATGGTTTTAAATGACGGTCAGGAAATAACATGGCTTGATGGCGTGAGGACATTGTCAATAACAGACCATCTTGACGGCACTTATACAGTGGAGATAAGCACAGACATAGTCGAAAGACAACTTGCCGAATTAAGAGAGGAGATAAAATCTTTAAGGGGTGAATGATATGCTGCTGAAATTCGTTATCGAAGGGCAAATACTTAAGCGCACCGATAAAAATATCCCAGTAGCCAATTCTAAAGGTTACTTGAGGGCATTCGTTGATTTGCCAGAGGAATACAAGGGTACGATAACTCTTAATGTAAAAAGACAGGTGGGAGACTCTTGGACCAATACTGCTTATACAGTAGACACAGAAACAGGCCTTACAAATTGTCTTGATGATGTGCTAGTCGATACGTCAGGCAAAAACTTCAATCTGTATTTTTGGTTGACATGTTCTAATCCTGAATTATATGTGCCAACAAATATGGAAATGGTCAGGATTATTACTAGTGAAGCCGGAGCAATGCTACCCTTAATCGATAAGTCTATTAACCAGTACGAAGAAACCGTGCTTATGTATGGTGAAATCAAAGAGTTGTCAGGAATGATTGCTGCTGATGCTGAAAACACAAAAGAATATGCGGATAACGCAAAAACTTCAGAAGATAATGCCAGAGTGTCTGAAGAAAACGCTAGAGGATACATGGAAACCGCTATTGCAAGCGCTAATATAGCCATTCACAAGGCAGAGACGGCTACTCAAAAAGCCGATACAGCAACACAGGCAGCTAGTACGGCTACAGAAAAGGCTACTGTGGCAACTAATAAGGCCATTGAAGCAACGCAGGCAGCGAACATTGCATCAACCAAGGCCACCGAAGCGGCACAGTCTGCAAACATAGCAAAGCAAAACGCAGATAAAATTGACCTAAAAGATAAAGCAACCTCAATTAATTACAAACTTGGAATCGAAAACGGAATGATTTATTTAGAGGAGGTTTAATATGGCTGTAGGAGATAAGATTTATATAGCAACAAAAGAATATGTGGAACAATTACTTGATGAACTCAACAACAAAGTCGATCTTGCCATTGTCAATACACAAAAAGCTGCTATTGAAATAGATGCAAAGATTGCCAATCTTGCAGGATTTGTTGGCTATGCGGATGATATCTATGATGACATCTATGGTGTTGAAGTCGATTTTGCGAATAGAACATTCACAAGGCTTGCGGGTGCAGTTGGAAAGACACCTGGTGCAGACTTTGACAGTATCCTTGCTTTTGGTGGTAGATACCGCTGCAATTTGACTGATGACGGTGTTGAAGTTGCCAAATACGGTGATACAGGATATACAGAAACAGGTGCTTTGACACAGGCTATTACAATTGAAGGTGTCACTTATGCAGCAGGCACACCAGTTCAGGTCATGGTTAAGCAACCCAAATTCTATTACAAGGTTGTTCCACTGAAACTGGAAAAAAATGATGCAGAAGAAATTGACAGAATTGAATTCACAGCAGGTGCTTCATCAGATGGAAACATTACCATCACATTGAATGGTCAAAACTTCAATGTGGCAGTCCTTGCATCTGAAAACACTGCAACAGCAATTGCAACCAAGGTCAGAAATGCAACATTCAATG
>ENA-OWPA01001589-OWPA01001589.1-bioreactor-metagenome-genome-assembly--contig:-NODE-1589-length-14070-cov-2.752376_pt1 | contig 14070 bp, 11 predicted proteins | sample MGYA00238139_ERZ651803 | MGnify/ENA primary metagenome ERZ651803 (study PRJEB26909, sample SAMN07631231) | bioreactor metagenome | isolation source: Switchgrass digestor | place: USA: Dartmouth...
TTCCGTGAAAAAGGAATATGAGACCTATTGGAAGATCCGCAAGGATATTTTCCCGGCGGTGGGAGGAGTACGACCGACAGGAACGGCGGTAATAATTGAGGATATTGCTTTCCCCCTGGATCGTTTAGCGGAAGCCACTGAAGATTTGCGCAACAGTCTCAACAAATTCGGCTATACCGATGCCATTATTTATGGCCATGCCTTAGACGGCAACTGGCACTTTATCTTTACTCCCAAGTTCGATAGTGAAGAGGAAATCGCCCGCTATGAGGGACTGATGAAAGAAGTCAATGAATTTGTGGTCAAAAAATACGGCGGGTCCCTCAAGGCTGAGCATGGGACAGGCCGGAACATGGCCCCCTTCGTGGAGCTGGAGTGGGGAAACAAAGCTTATCAGCTGATGAAGCGGATTAAAACCGCCTTTGACCCCAAAAACATTCTTAACCCAGGGGTTATCATCAATGACAACCCCAATGTCTATCTGGAAAACTTAAAAGTAATGCCTGAGTCCCATGAGACCATTGACCGTTGTACCAACTGCGGTTTCTGTCAGGATATTTGCCCCTCCAAGCATCTGACCACCACACCGCGGATGCGCATCATTCTCCAACGGGAGATATCTCATCTGAAACGCTCCCGGGAAAATCCGGAATTGCTGATGCGTTTGCTCAAAGATTATGATTATGCCGGCAATGCCACCTGCGCCACCGACGGGCTGTGTGCCATGGCTTGCCCCCTCAATATCAATACAGGAGATAATACCAAGTACCTGCGCTCGAAAGCTATTACTCCTGCAGCACATAAAGTTGCCAAAACTCTGGCCAGAAGTATGAATGGGGTGACGGGCTCTCTGCGCTTCGGCTTAGGTGCCGTGGACGGTATCCATGGTTTCCTGGGGTCCAAGATTATGCGGAGTGCGGCTCAGACCGCCCGGAAAGTTTCCGGGAACAAAATACCCCTGTGGACCGAGTGGATGCCCAGCAAGGGTACAGGTGAAGTGAAACCCCTGCCACCGGTTCGTTCCGCCCAAAACGGGGAAATCCTGAAGGTGGTTTATTTCCCCAGCTGTATCAGCCGTTCCATGGGACCGGCCCGCAAGGACAGGGATCAAAGACCGTTAAGTGAAGCAATGTGCTCCATCCTGGCTAAAGCCGGGTATGAAGTGATTATCCCCTCTGATTTAAATAAGCTCTGCTGCGGTATGCCCTGGGAAAGCAAAGGGTTCTTCGATATCGCCGACCAAAAGAGCGCGGAACTGGAAAAGGTGCTCCTTAAAGCCAGTGAAAACGGCAAGTATCCCATTGTCTGTGATACCAGCCCTTGTCTCTATCGCATGAGACGGGCTTTCAAATCCGGCATAGAGCTTAAAGAAGCTGTGGAATTCACCCATGACTTCCTGCTCCATCGCCTGAAAATCAAGAAGGTTCCCGAGACTATTGCTTTACATGTAACCTGTAGCTCAGTCAAAATGCAATTAAGCGAGAAACTCAAAGCCGTGGCCGAGGCTTGTGCGGAGAAAGTGATCATTCCGGATGATGTCCATTGCTGCGGTTTTGCCGGGGATCGGGGCTTTACCTATCCGGAACTTAATGATGCCGCTCTGGCAGGGTTAAATGCCGCCCTCACAGAGGATTGCTTAGCCGGGTATTCCAACAGCCGCACCTGTGAAATCGGTTTGGCGGCTCACAGCGGCCTCAGCTATCAATCCCTTATATACCTGGTGGATCGCTGCTCCAGTCCTCTTAAGTGATTATGGTGTAGAGTTGGCTTAAATTAATAGTGATCCAAAACAATAGTACCCCCATATCAAGAGTGATCAGAGTCAAAAAAGAGAGAAGCAAATTTGCATACGTATGCAGATTTGCTTCTCTTCTCTTCTCTTCTTTTCACTGGGTTTATTGACCTGGAAGTCGCTTCTGATTACTCCTCATTAGGGCTCTAATTCTGGAAGGAAATGCAAGACAAGCCCTCGGTTTGGCCTTGATGAGTCATGAATGTTGAAAGAAAGGTTGCATTATAGTAAAATTAAGAAAGTAGTCTGTCCAGTGAATACCTACCGCAAACAAAGGTTTTTTGTTTGCGGTTTTTTAGCAGGAGGGCATATATGATTAATTATGTTTGGCCGATTATAGTTGTGGTGGCAGCAAATACTCTCTACAATATCAGCACCAAATTAACGCCCGGTAAGGTAAATCCCTTTGCCTCCCTTAGCCTGACCTATCTTACGGCTACTTTTTTGGCTTTACTCTTATTCTTTCTTACAAGTGAGAGCAAAAATCTTCTTACTGAATTGCCGAAAACCAACTGGACCGCCATAGTTTTAGGCTTTGCCATCGTAGCCCTGGAATTCGGATATATCTATGTTTACCGGGTCGGTTGGAAAATAAGCATCGGCTCCCTTGTGGCGAATATCAGTTTAGCCTGTGTCCTGCTGCTGATTGGCGTCCTTATCTATCACGAAAGCATTTCCCTGCGTCAACTGCTGGGAATGGTTCTTTGTGTCCTGGGCCTCTTGCTGGTTACGAAATAGCTCTTATTGAGAAACCGCTTTTTCCAGAGCCTTCACTAATTGGTCCGCACAAGAGGTGCTTTTATGGCCGCAGCGGATGCCTTTTAAACGCTGAATTACTTCCCCCACAGACATACCTTCCACCAGGGCGGACAAAGCCTGAAGGTTCCCGGGGCAACCACCGACAAACTCTACGTCATAGACTTTGTTATCCCGTATTTCAAAGCTGATTTGGCTGGCACACACATTTTGCGTTTTATAATTCATGATGGGTATATGTTTTGCTCCTTTCCTGCTTTTGAAAATAAGTACACAAGTTAATAAAGTGCACAAGTTACATAAGGTGATGAAAACATCAACATCTATTATAATAACTAAATGAGGATTTGAACACTGGAAATGGAAGTGCGGGAATGAATAAATCTTATGGGCGGGCTAAAGTTATCCTTATAATCATTCAGTTTTTGGTGATGGTGGGCTTTGGGATCGTGATTCCCATCATGCCTTTTTTTATCGGTGAACTGGGTGGAGGAGCGTTTATTTTAGGGCTTTATATGTCCGCTTACTCCATTATGCAGTTTTTCTTTGCTCCGTTTTGGGGAAGACTGTCCGATCGAATTGGGAGGAGACCGGTCCTTCTCATTGGCCTTAGTGGCTATGGCATAACTTTTCTGCTTTATGGCTTAGCAGAAAATATTCCGTACCTTATTATCATCCGGGCTGTTTCCGGCATGATTTCTTCCGCGGCTTTTCCTACAGCCATGGCTTATATGGCAGACATAACTGAGGAAAAGGAGCGCTCCAAGAATATGGGGATGCTTGGGGCAGCAGCGGGTTTGGGCATGATCTTTGGGCCCGCTTTAGGAGGCTGGTTGGGTGACTTTAGCCTTACCTTGCCTTTCTATGTGGCAGGGGCTATGGCTTTAGCCATTGTGCCTTTTGCCTTTAAGTTTTTGCCGGAAACCCTTAAGGAGCCTGTTAAGCAGCAGAAGAAAAGCCTGGGTTTGAGTCCGGCTGTGGTTCACCAGCCCCTTTTTCCTTTCTTTGTCTTTAACTTTATCCTAAACTTTACCATGGCTATGTTTGAAGGCACTTTTACCTTATTCGCCTCGGAACGGGTGGGCTATGGCACTGTGGAAATGGGATTGATCTTTATGCTCATAGGGGTTGTAGGTGTAATTGTCCAGGGGATGCTCATCGGCAAATTGGTTAAGCAGTTTGGGGACGCTTTTATTGCTAAATTTGGGGTGATCTTCTGTGGTTTGGGATTTCTCTGGATTATTTGGGCGCCCAATGCCCTTTTGTTAGTCCTGGGGACCATAATTTTTATGGTCGGCAGTTCTTTAATGACTCCTACCATTTCAAGCCTGGTTTCCAAGCAAAGTAATGCCGGGCACGGAGCTTCTTTGGGTGTATTTCAGTCCTTTGGCAGTCTTGGCCGGATATTTGGTCCCGTAGTGGGAGGAGGAATCTATGAGTTCTCCATGGATGCTCCTTATATACTGGGTGCCATTAGCTTATTTGTAGTTCTTTTGATTTACGGCTCACGCATTAAGGATAAAACCTCAGATGAATCATTCAGAGGTCATATGAATTAGAGATGATAGAAAAAGCAAAGCTCAGGACAGGCTCCTGGGCTTTTTAATTGGAAAAGTACTAACGCTCCCTCGCTCTTCATATAGATTACATAGACAAGCACATCACCTTTCGACAAGCGTTTAGACAAGCAAAGGAAGAGAGGAAAAGATGAAGGGCTATGAAATGAGGTGGAGCAGTGGGGAGTATGTGAGAGAAGAAGTCTATCCGGTTCTTCAGGGAGCGGAGCTTTACTATGCAAAAGGCAAGCCTGTCTCTTTTAACTGCCGGGATTTCAACCAGCTTAAACTGGATCTGCGGAACTTTGAAAATCATTTCAACGATCGAAGATGTGAAAACTTTGACATGATCGGAACCTACCGCCCTTATCATTTTAACGGGGAAGATTTCGGCCTTTATATCTATGCCGAGATGTTCGGCATGTACCTTTTAAGCATTATTAAATATGCGCAGCTGGGTTTACGAGAAGCGCACACTTTAGCTTTGGACACAGTCCTAACCCACGGGGCCTTTCACTATTTGGTGGAGAGGTATTGCATCCTCCTGAGCGATGTGGCAAAGGGAGAAGAAGGGCTATACCCTATCTACAAAAGAAAAATCTACAGTCAGACTTGGGGAACCCAAGCCTGTCTGGAGGAACTCTTAGCCAATGTCTTTCTCTTTTATGCTTATCCTTTATGGAGCACTGAGCAAAAAGAGTTTATTCGTAACTTGTTTTTACGTCAAAGGGAAGGGTATAAACAAGCCCAGGCTTTATCAGTTGAAGAGTATCAAAAGCTATTTGCTCAGTTTGAGGAACAGCTGCAATGCATCAGGAAAGAACTGAAGCACCAATCCAATACTCAAACCAAGGTCCAAACTAAGGCTTCAACCAAGGCTCCAACCAAAGCTTCATCCAAAGAAAATCCCTCTCTCTATGATTTTATCCACCGGAATATTCCCTTTCGCTATTTCGGGCTTCCGGTGTATTTGGTCAATGATTGCAAAAGTAAGGAGACCTTTCAGCGGCTGGTGGAAGTCCTTTTTCCTCGATTGTAGAATAAAAATAAGCAATACGTAATGATATCTATATTGAATCTGCTCTTTGTAAGCCTGGTTGACTCCGAACAAGTCAGCAAAGGCTTTTTTATTATCTTTTGTTGTACAAAATTAATGTTTGACAATTTTTGGTGTGGAGTAGTATTATCATGATTAAGAAATGAACCATAGTTCATTTCTTGAGAATAAGGTTTTGAGATGGGAGAGATAGTTTGCTTTGAAGTACCAAATAGAGGATTGGAGCTTAAAAGAGGTGTTTTCTTTTTGGCAGAGTTTTGAGGATGAGGAGCGGTTTTTTTTTATCATCCTTTGGAAGAACGGCTTATCATGGGGGTAAAACGGGTTAAGACGTTTGGCTTGGGTGAAAGCTTTCGGGAATACCCTTTTGTTTTTTCCACAAGGACCTTTTTCCCCTCGACGAAAGGTCACAAGTGGTCCGGTTTGGGCAATGAAACATTAGGGTTTGGTTATTATCTCGTTCAGGATAAAGCCGGACAGAAGCTTTATTACTTAAAGGATCATAAGGAAAAACCTAAGATTGAAGACAGAGAGGTTATTCCCCAACACCATGAATACGAGGTTCTGGCTGATGATTATCGAGCCTGGCAGGAGCTGTTTACCCGGGTCCAGCAGGAAATCCTGGCAGGAAAAGTTGAGAAAGTGGTGATTTCTCGGGAAGTAAAAATCCAATGTACAAACCAGGTAGCAAGTGCCGGCGTGTTAAAAAACCTGCTTCAGCATAATCCTCAGTCTTTTGTTTTTGCTTATAGCAAAGAGGGAAAGACCTTTCTGGGTGCCACTCCGGAAATTCTGGTGGGTAAAGAGGGGGAGGATATTTTTAGTTATGCTTTGGCAGGAACCAGAACCCGTAATTCCCGGGAAGGAGATGAAGAACAGAAAGCCGCGCTTTTAAATGATACAAAAAACCGTCACGAGCATTTTATTGTGCGGGATTACATAGCCAAAATTATGGGGACTTATGGTGAAGATGTACGGGTCGGCGAAACTGTAGTTTTAGGACTGAAAAATCTCTATCACTTGCAAACTCTGATTAGAGCGAAAACCAGGGAGCTTTCTTTAGTTGAGTGGGTAACCCGCTTACACCCGACACCTGCTTTAGGTGGTTATCCGGTACAGGAGGCTCTGGCTATCATTGCTGACTCGGAAAAGCATGAGCGTGGCTTATATGCTGCCCCTCTCGGAATCATGAATGGTGAGGGGGATGGGATTTTTGTGGCAGGTATCCGCTCAGCGCTTATTGAGGGAGATAGGGTATATGCATATACAGGCTGTGGGATTGTGGAAAGCTCGGACTGTTATGAAGAATACTTGGAAACCGGTTGTAAAGCCAAGACCATACTGGAGAGCTTATGATAACGAAAATTCTATAATATGAAATTCGTTAAGCAGGTGAAGGTATGACGAATTATATTGCCGCTATGGTGGATGAATTATATCAATTAGGTGTCCGGGAAGTGGTAATTAGTCCCGGGTCGCGCTCCACCCCCTTAGTCGTGTTATTTTGTGAGCATGAGTTTCAGGTTTTTGTCAGTCTCGATGAACGTTCCGCCGGATTCTTTGCTTTAGGGATTGCGAAAGAAAAGGAGCGCCCTGTGGTTTTGGTTTGTACCTCTGGTTCGGCTGTGGCCAATTACTTTCCGGCTATTGTGGAAGCCAGGCATTCCAATGTCCCTTTAATCGTCCTGACTGCGGATCGACCTCATGAATTGCGGCAAGTAGGGGCTCCTCAAACGATTGATCAAATTAAGTTCTACCACGGTTATGCCAAGTATTTTGAGGAGCTGGCTTTGCCGGAAGAGACGGGATCTATGTATGGCTATGTCCGTGGGGTTATGCGCAAAGCTTATCTGGCTTCGATGACAAAAAGCTATGGTGTTGCCCACATCAATATCCCTTTGAGGGAACCATTAAGTCCTGATTTGGCTAAGCTGGATTTCACCCGGGGACGATTGAATCATCCTTTTACCTGGCAAGAGGGAGAGAAGGTTTTAGCTCCGGAGGATTCCACTTTTCAGGATAAGAAAGGAATTATCATTTGTGGGGGAGATGCCTACGCTGATTATCAGCAGGAGGTTTTACAATTAGCCGAATACTTAAAGGCACCTTTGCTGGCTGATCCTCTATCTAATTTCCGCAATTACGAGCATCCTTTGATCATTGATAGCTATGATGCTTTTCTCAAAAGCAACGCTATTAGACAGGAATTAAAGCCGGAATTCATTATTCACTTTGGTCAGACTCCTGTTTCCAAGCGCCTACAGCAGTTTCTAGCCCAGCATCAGGATGCTGTATACTGGCAAGTTAATGAAACCTTTCAATATAATGATCCTTCTCTTTCCCTTAAACGTTATATCTTGGCATCTCCTAAGGCGTTTGCTCAGTCAAAAAACGGGTATTTAAAAAGTCGGTATTCAAATAGCCAAAATTTAAAAAGTCAGGATTTAAAAAATGAGTATATCGCAAGTTGGCAGTACTACCAAAACCGCATGCGCCGGCGTCTTAACAGCGTTTTAAAAGAAGAGCGGCTATTTGAAGGAAAGCTGGTTCAACTCCTGCAAGAAATCCTGCCCAGTGACAGCCGTCTGTTTGTGGCTAACAGTATGGCCATTCGTGATGTGGATTACTTTTTCTCTTCACGCCAGCAAAAGATTAAAATCTTGTGCAATCGGGGAGCTAACGGCATTGATGGTACCATTTCCACAGCCCTTGGGGTTTCTGCCGGTGACCATCCTACAGTGCTTTTAACCGGGGATTTAGCTTTTATTCATGATTTAAATGGCCTCCTTATTGGGAAAAACCATCACCTGGATCTAACTATCATCATCTTGAATAACAACGGCGGAGGAATCTTTAACTATTTACCCCAAAAAGACAGCAAGTACTTTGATTTCCTTTTCCTGACCCCTCATGGTTTGGATTTTGGCGGCCTGCAAACCCTTTATGGCCTAACTTATTATGAGCCTGAGGATTATCCTGGCTTTGAAAAGGCACTAGAGGAGGCTTTGCGCCTCAAAGGAATCAAACTTATCAATGTGAAGATTGATGCTGACCTAAGTAAAGCGTTACATGATCACTATACAACTCCGGTCTTTTGATAATGCTTTCTTTCAAGGATTTCCTGCAAACTCAGGGAGGAGAATTAGGTGTTCATTACAATTGAGGATCTGCAGTTTCACGTGGAAATTAAGGGAGAAGGACCACCGCTGATTGGTTTTCATGGATTTGCGGAGAATTCGAGCACCTGGGAAGCTCTTGAACTTACGGGGTGGCAGTTGATTTTGCCGGATTTGACCGGTCATGGCCTAAGTGCCAAGCCTGATAGGCTTAAGCCCTATACATTGCCCATTATGCTTAACCATCTCCACCAGTTGATTCATCGATTAGGCTATTCCAAGTATTTCCTTCTGGGCTATTCCCTTGGTGGCCGCCTGGCTTTAGCTTATGCCTTAACTTATCCGGAGGAAGTTCAAGGGCTGATTCTGGAGAGTTCCTCCTATGGTATTGAAGATGAGAATGAGCGAAAGAAGCGACGCCGGCAGGATCTTGAGCTGGCCAAGGAGATCCGGGATAAGGGAGTTGAGTGGTTTGAAGGATACTGGTCAAGCCTCCCCCTGTTTACGACTCAAACTCGATTGCCCATGGAGATTCGCGCCAAAATCAGGGAAAGGCGCCTGGGGAATGTTCCTCATGCTCTGGCCAATACTTTGCTGGGCGTTGGCCATGGGATCTATCCTTGCTTTAAGGAGCAGGTACCTCGCTTAACTCTTCCCACTCTCTATATTCACGGGGAGGAGGATGAAAAGTATCAAAATATCGGTCAGCAGTTGCAAAAGCTCAACCCGCAAATCCAAAAAGCCGTTGTTCCGGGTGCCGGGCATAATACACATCTTGAAAAGCCGGAGATTTTTACCGGATTGGTTCAGGCTTTTTTAGATAAGCATATATAAGCTCCGCTACAATGACAGCATAGGAGTTTTGCTTCAATATATAGGCAAAAAGGTTATTAATCGGTAATGGAAATGAAGGAATTAAAACTCAATATAGAACTTTTTGCGAAGGAGAGGATAACAATGTTTCCTTGGGAACGTACCCACACCCATTATGAAGACATTATTTATGAACCCTATGAGGGAATTTCTAAAATAACCATTAACCGTCCGGAAGTTCGCAATGCTTTTCGTCCCAGAACCGTTATGGAACTGATTGATGCTTTTTCTGTTGCCCGGGATGATAGCAGCATAGGGGTTATCATTTTGACCGGTGCCAATCATGGGCAAGGTGTAGAAAAAGAGGCTTTTTGCTCCGGCGGAGACCAAAGGGTCCGGGGTCATGGCGGCTATGTGGGAGAGGACCGGATTCCTCGACTCAATGTTTTGGATCTGCAGCGTTTAATCCGGGTTATTCCCAAGCCGGTTATTGCCATGGTTAATGGCTATGCCATCGGTGGTGGTCATGTTTTACATATCGTTTGTGACCTCACAATTGCCTCGGAAAATGCTAAATTTGGTCAGACAGGACCCAAGGTGGGGTCTTTTGACGGCGGATATGGCGCCGGGTATTTGGCCCGGATCGTAGGGCACAAAAAAGCCCGGGAGATCTGGTATTTATGCAGGCAATACTCAGCCCAAGAGGCTTTAGAGATGGGTTTAGTCAATGCTGTGGTTCCTTTTGAGCGTTTGGAAGAAGAAACAGTGAAATGGGCTAAAGAAATCCTGCAACACTCCCCTACAGCCCTCCGTTTCCTCAAAGCAGCTTTCAATGCTGATACGGATGGAATAGCCGGAATTCAGCAATTAGCCGGCGATGCTACTCTTTTGTTCTATACAACGGAAGAAGCTAAAGAAGGACGGGATGCTTATAAAGAAAAACGGAAACCGGATTTTCAGCAGTTCCCGCGGTTCCCATAATATTGCAGTTTCTATTATGTTGTAACTCAAAAGCAGTTTCTGATTTAAAAAGTCCCTGCTTTCATAAAAGAACAGTGCTAAATGAAAATAATCTTGGAAGTATCTTTTAAAACTGAGAGGTAAGTGTTGGATGAACTGGCTTAAACAACAGGCTCAGGAAAAACCGCATAAGAAGTTCATTAATGACCTGACATTTTCGGAAGTTGACCGGCGCGTCACAGATCTGGCAGGTCGGTTATATCCTTATGTTAAAGAGGAAACCAGGGTGGCTCTTTTTGGGCCGAACTCTGTTACTCTGGCCCTTTTTTATTTGGCTTTACAGGCTTTGCAAAAAGAAGTGTTTATGATGAATACTCGTTTGACGCCGGCTGAAAGGGCCATGAAATTAGCGAACCTAAATATCAAAGTGGTTTTTTCCGCTGATGATACTTATATCCCTTTTCAGCAGGTTTTTGCCGGTGAAGCTGCTGCCGATGTATACTGCAGCGGAGGATATGACCCTAACAAATCGCGGCCATTATGGCTACCAGTGCTACCGGCGGAGAATATAAGTCGGTGCCTATCCGGTGGAAGCAATTTTTAGCTCATGTCCAGGCCTCCCAGCAAGTCCTTGGGGTAACCGAAGAGGATAATTGGCTGCTGGTTCTGCCCATGTACCATATCGGGGGCTTGGCCATTTTAATCCGCAGCTTGTATAACGGCACAAGGGTTACGATTATGGACAAATTTGTTGAAGAAGAGGTTATCAATCTGATTGAAACAGGAGCTGTCAATATGCTTTCTTTAGTCCCCACTATGTTGAAAAGGATCATGGAGCGGATTAGCCAACACCGGCTGCGGGTAGTTTTGGTAAGCGGGGAATTCATTCCGGACTCCCTGGTAGAGGCTTGTATAGAGAAAAAGCTTCCTATATATAAATCCTATGGTATGACCGAAACCACCAGTCAGGCTGCCACCTTTTGCGTGGCTAAGAATCCGGCTAAGTTTAATTCCGTGGGCTTGCCATTGCCGGGAATTGATATCCAGATATTGAATCCCGATTCAGATGGAGTCGGTGAGATAGCTGTCCAGGGTCCGATGGTTATGGAGGGCTATTTAGGCAAAGAAAGGGTCCAAGGGTTCTTTAATACCCAAGACATAGGCTTTATAGACAAAGAGGGGTATCTCTACATCCTGGATAGGCGGCAAAATATCATTATCTCGGGAGGAGAGAACATCTATCCCCAGGAAATCGAGAAGGTTCTCTATGCTCACCCGGAAATAAAAGAGTGTGCTGTTGTGGGGGTGCCGGACGAGAAGTGGGGTCAAGTACCGGTCCTCTTTGTGGTTTCCGCTTTAGGGAATGAAGAAATCCTGGATTACTTGGCCAAGAGTCTAGCTAAATATAAGCTCCCGAAAAAAGTAATCCACCTGCCGGAACTTCCCAGGAATGCCACAGGCAAAATCTCAAAAAAGAGTTTGGCAGAGCTGTGCAAGATAGGTTGATTGGTTTAGGAGAAAGCGGTTAAGGAGATCAGGTTGAGAGAATGTGGGTGGAGAATATGTATGTTGAGAAAATTCGGGTTGAAAAAGATGTGGGTTGAGAAGAATGCAGATTGTCAAAATTGAAGCATTTCATTTGCACTTGCCTTTTAAATTTAGTTTTAAGACCTCTCAAGCTCTGCTTAATGAACGGGAAACTTTGGTGCTGAAAGTGACAGATGAAGAGGGCTATTCCGGCTATGGTGAAGTGGTGGCTTTTAAGGAACCTTTTTACACTCAGGAGACCCTGCCTCAGGCCAAAGAATTCCTGCTGCAAGTTCTTCCTCAGCTTCTGGGTAAAGAGCTCCACCATCCTTTTGAAATACATAGTTGGATAGACTCAGTTCATACCAAGACCTATCCTATGGCACAAGCCGGGCTGGAAAATGCTCTCTTAGATACTTATGCCAGGCGACAGCAAAAGGGGATTATGGAAGTACTCTTTCAGGAAGAAACTGAGGATAGGATTTATGGAGGCATGGTTCTGGGAGACCTGAACCTTCCAAACCTACTTGAGCGTATTGAAGAATATCTCCAGGAGGGTTACAGGCGGTTTAAAATCAAGATTAAACCTGAAGACGGGTATCTTAAATTAAAGGCTGTCCGGGAGAAATATCCGGATTTAATGTTATTGGCCGATGCCAATGGCAGCTTTAAAGGTGAGCATCTATCGGAACTAAGAAAAATCGATGAACTGGGTCTCCTTTGCCTGGAAGAACCCTTGGAAGATGGAGATCTAGCCTCTTATCAAAGCTTGCAAGCCCTAATGAAAACCCCCATCTGCCTGGATGAAAAGATCCAGACTTTGGGGGATTTGCACAAAGCCATTGCGTTAAATGCCTGCCAGGTTGTGAACCTTAAAATAGGCCGTGTTGGAGGTTTGGCTTATGCCAAGGAAATGATCGAGCTTTGCCGCAAACACAAAATTCATTATTGGATCGGCAGTATGCTGGAAACCGGTATATCCAAAATCCTTCATGTGCATTTAGCCACCTTAAAGGATAACTATATCCCAGGAGACCTATCCTCTTCCAGCTGCTATTTCCCTATGGATGTGATCCGGCCGGAGATTGTAGTTGAGAATGGCCTTATCCAAGTGCCAAAAGGCCCAGGCTTAGGAGTAGAGGTGGATGAAGAGGTTTTGCGTTATTATGCTATGGACTATAGGGTTTTTTGCTCATAAAGCTATATAGGTATAACATTGGTATCATATAAGTATAAAAGATTAAAAGGTATTGCCCACATAATTTGGCAATACCTTTTCCATTAATTTAGGGTTTCTCTTCTCCGTAAAGCGCAATAATTTTTAAAATCACTTCCACGGCTTTTTCCATGGCAAAGATGGGGATGAATTCGAAACGGCCGTGATAATTATCTCCACCGGTGAAAAGGTTGGGGGTAGGCAAGCCCATAAAGGAAAGCCTTGCTCCGTCGGTGCCGCCCCGGATAGGTTTGACCAGAGGCTTAACGCCTACTGCTTCCATCGCTTTTTGAGCGGTCTCCACAATATGCATAACGGGGAGGATTTTTTCCTTCATATTTTGATACTGATCCGTGATTTCCACAGCGAAAAGGTTCTGGCCGTACTTCTTATTCAACTCATCTGCAATTCCAAGCATGGTCTCTTTCCGCTTGGCAAAGGAGTCTTGCTCAAAATCCCGGATGATATAGTACAGGGTGGTTTCTTCCACATCCCCGCGGATATCGTTAATATGATAAAATCCCTCGTAACCTTCCGTATGAGCCGGTGTTTCCGTAGCCGGTAGCTTGGCTATATACTCCTGGGCTAAAAGTATGGAGTTGATCATTTTATTTTTGGCAGTGCCGGGGTGCACATTGCGGCCTTTGATTTTGACAATAGCTTTGGCTGCGTTAAAGTTTTCGTATTCCAGCTCGCCTATAGCTCCGCCGTCCACCGTATAGGCGAAATCTGCCCCAAAACCTTCCACGTCAAAAAAGTCAACGCCACGGCCTACTTCTTCATCTGGCGTAAAGCCGATTTGAATAGTTCCATGTTCGATTTCCGGATGTGTAAGCAGGGTTTCAGCTACATACATAATTTCTGCAACTCCTGCTTTATCATCAGCGCCTAACAGAGTCGTTCCGTCTGTCACAATCAAGTCCTGTCCTACATAGTTTAGAAGACTTGGAAACTGTGCAGTTTCCATAACTATTTTTAGTTCTTTATTAAGAACAATATCCTTGCCATCATAATTGGAAACAATCCTTGGATTCACATCCTTACCGCTTATGGCATTGGATGTATCCATATGAGAAATTAGCCCAAGAACAGGAAGCTTCTTCTTACTGGTTGCCGGAATCGTTGCATAGACATAGCCATGTTCATCCATTCTGACATTGGCGGCACCAATTTCATTTAACTCTTCTACTAAGGCTTTTGCCAGTAGTTTTTGCTTTTCCGTACTTGGTACAGCTTCTACATCGTCTTGGGATTGGGTATCAAATTTTACGTATTTT
>ENA-OWPA01001590-OWPA01001590.1-bioreactor-metagenome-genome-assembly--contig:-NODE-1590-length-14054-cov-23.641339_pt1 | contig 14054 bp, 11 predicted proteins | sample MGYA00238139_ERZ651803 | MGnify/ENA primary metagenome ERZ651803 (study PRJEB26909, sample SAMN07631231) | bioreactor metagenome | isolation source: Switchgrass digestor | place: USA: Dartmouth...
TGGGACCAAATGTAGCAGGAGTAATTGGTTCAGCGGTAGCAGCAGGACTTCTTTTGATGTTCTTCCAGTAAACTAATTATAAATATAATAAATTAAACGATAAAAAGAGACAGTTAAACTTATCATGCTATTGAGATAAGTTTAACTGTTTTTTATTGGTAAAAAGGTTTCGAAGATATATCAAGAAAATTTAACAGTTAAACTCGTATTGAGTTAGCGGTTTATATGATATAATTATGTAACATAGCTTTAAAAAATACTGAAAATAAATAATGGTTTAACAATTAACAAAAGAAAAAGGAGGTGGCTTCATGGAAGATAGAAATGATTATTCAAAAGCCAATTATAACCTTGAGAAGATATTATCAGAAATATTAGACTGTATGTATGATGGAATATATATTACTGATGGTAATGGAGTGACTTTATTTATTAATAAATCTTATAGCAGTATGAGCGGTATAAAAAAAGAAGATGCAGTAGGATTTCATATGCAGGATTTAATTAAAAAAGGATATTTTTTGGAATCTGCCAGTTTAAAGGTCATAGAGACTAAGAAGCCTGTTTCAATTATTGATTGTTTTAGTAACGGTAAAAAATGCCTGGCTACTGCTAATCCGGTATTTGATGAGAATGGACAAATTAAAATGGTTGTTACAAATTTAAGGGATATGACTGAACTGTTGGATCTAAAAAATCAATTAGAAGAATTATATGACTTAAACAAAAAATATTATTTTGAATTAAAGGAATTACGCAAGGATATAGAGAATAAGTATAACATTATAGGAAGTAGCAAAAGTATGATTGAAATCTACGAGATAATTGATAGAATAGCCGAAACAGATGCAACGGTATTGGTACTTGGTGAAACTGGTGTAGGAAAAGAAGTTGTAGCAAGAGAAATACATAAGAACAGTTTAAGAAAAAACGGGCCTTTTATTAAGGTAAACTGCGCTTCTATACCTGAAAGTTTATTTGAATCAGAATTGTTTGGCTATGATAAAGGAGCTTTTACAGGAGCTATTAGCAAAGGGAAACCTGGGTTACTAGAATTAGCCCATAATGGAACAATTTTCTTAGATGAAATAGGAGAATTACCTTTAAGTGCACAACCTAAATTATTACGTGTATTACAAGAGAAAAAAATAATTAGAGTTGGAGGTACAGAATCCAAAAGAATTGATGTAAGAGTTATTGCAGCTACCAATAAGGATTTAGAAAAAGAGGTAGAGAAAGGAACTTTTAGAGAGGATTTATTTTACAGATTAAATGTTATACCTATAAAAGTGCCTCCATTAAGGAAAAGGAGAGAAGATATCCCTTTACTTTCAAAGCATTTTTTGGATTTGTATAATTCAAAATACAATAAGACTAAAACATTAAGTGATACAGCATTTCAATTGCTTAAATGGTATTCCTGGCCAGGAAATGTTAGACAGTTAAAAAATTTAATAGAGCGACTCGTATTGATATGCCCTTATGATATTATTACTGACGATTATATATCTAGGTTTATTAAAAAGGAGGAAATAGAGGAATTATATAATATTGGACGAGAAGAGATAACATTAGATGAAGCAGTAAGTATTATTGAAAGGCAATTAATATACAGAGCTTTAAAAAAATATGGGACAACAAGAAATGCCGCAAAAGTTTTAGGAGTTAGCCAACCCACTATTGTCAGAAAAGCCAAAAAATATGACATAAATCTATGATAGTGATTCAAAAAATTATTATACAGCGATACAGTTATGTATCAATAATTATGTGCCCGTATAAGATAATTTTACAGAATATTTAATCAAATTTATTTAAAAAAAATTCATGGTGATACACTAGTGTATCACCATGAATTTTCTTTTTTTATAAAGTGTATATTTACAAGGATTCGAAAATATATTGTTTGGCATATTAATTGCATTTATTTATTATATATAAAAATTTCAGTTGATTCTTTTGTATGGACATACTTATTGAATATAGAATCTGATGTACTAGTATAAATCAATTTAGCCAATTATATACCCAATCAAAAATTATTATATAAGGAAGGTGTTTATTATGTAAACTAGCGGAATTAAAGTAAATAATTATATGTTTTATATTAAATTAAAGGAGGAAATTGAATGGGTGAAAACAATATTGTTAGCTTACAAAACTTAAAGCATTCTTTTACAAGAAATCTTTTAATATTTCTGTTTGGCTCAGCATTGGGTATATTTGCTTTCTTTGTCCCTATTAACGGCAAAACACCATTTCAAATCACGTATGAAACGCTAATTATAAAGCCTATGGGAGATAAAGTACGATTTGCTGTCCTTATAATTGCAATATATAATTGCTTTGCTCTTATTTATGGAAAGTTTGCAAAAAAAGATAGCTTTTTTTACAAAAGGTATGGTAATGCATCAAAGTTTCAATGGACAATTTATTTTTTAGCTTTGATTTTTATAATTATGTCTCTTACTAAAAAAGGAATTCCATTTATTTATCATGAATCAACAGTAAATTATATGATTAGAGAGATATTTCCATTTACCATTGGCTGTCTAGTAATAGGCGGTCTGGTAATTCCTCTATTAACTAAGTATGGTTTATTAGATTTTATTGGAACTTTACTTGAGCCACTAATGAGGCCTGGTTTAAAATTACCAGGAAAAGCTGCAGTTGATACAATTGCTTCAATAGTTGGAGCAGCAGTAGTAGGTATATATTTAACCTCAGAATTATATCATGATAATCAGTATACTGATAAGGAAGCGGTAAGCATTGCATCAGGTTTTAGCCTTAATTCAGTCGGATATTGTGCTTTTTTAGTTAGCTATGTTGGATTAAGTGCATATTTTAATACTATGTTCATTACTTACTTAATAATTACGTATATTATAGGGGCCATAATTGTTAGAATACCACCAATTTCAAAGCATACGGATATGTATGAAAACGGTATTTTACAAACAGATGAAATGAGAAGAGAAAATCGTAAGTTTTCTAAGGACAGTTTTAAAATTGGATTTAGAAGGGCTATTCTTAAAGCAGATGAATCTGATAGTGTAATTAAGGATCTAGGTGAAGGATTATTCAATGGCCTTATGGTTTCTGTGGAAATTATTCCTATGATGGCAGTAATTGGTGGAACGATGTTAGCAGTATATAATTTTACACCAATAATACAAATATTAAGCAAACCACTTGCACCTATTATTTCTCTTTTAAGAGTACCAGAAGCTAGCCTAGCTGCAGAAGCAATATTTCTTGGTGGAATAGAACTATTTATGCCATCATTAGTAGTAACTGCTGGAACAACACTAGAAGCTGTTAGATATTATGTAGTTATGGTTTCTATGGTTCAAGTATTGTATATAACTGAAACAATGTTACCAATAATTACTTTTGGTTTGCCAGTTAAGTTTTGGGAACTAGTTGTTATATGGCTTGAAAGAACGCTTATAGCCATGGTCTTAGTAGCAATAGCATTGCATTTATTCTTTATTTAGCATAAATAACACTTTGTGTTAGTTATAAAATTACAAAAACAGACTTAAAGGAGGATTCAAAATGTTAGCTATAGTTAAGGAGAATAAGGGGCCAGGGTATTCTATAAAACAAGTGGACATACCAAGACCTAATAAAAATGAAGTATTAATTAAAGTTAAAGCAGTTGGTATATGCGGTACAGATGTGCCAATATTGAAAGGTTTTAGAGAAGTTCCATTACCTCTGATACCTGGACATGAATTTTCAGGAGATATTGTTGAAGTTGGAAGTGAAGTAAAGAATTTTGCTGTTGGTGATAGAGTAACTCCAGCTATAGTTATAGGATGTGGACATTGTTATTACTGCAGAAATGGATTGGAGACATTATGTGATAATATCATTGAAACTGGTATACATGTTAATGGAGCATTTGCTGAGTATGTAACTGTACCTGAAAAAGTAGTACATAAACTGCCAGAAACTATGACCTATGAACAGGGTGCTTCCATAGATCCAATTGCATCTGCCTATCACCCAATAAAGAAGGCTAATATTGGAAGTGAAGATGTAGTTTTAGTATATGGACCAGGGCCTATTGGCTTATATGCTATACAGTTAGCAAAAGCAGAGGGAGCTAAGAAAATAATTGCAGCAGGAATAAAAAGCGACCTTGAAAGACTGGAATTAGCTAAGAATTTGGGTGCAGATTATATTGTAATGACAGATGATGGGAACTTTGAAGAATCAATAAAAGAGATTACTAATGGACGCTTAGCAGATATAGTTATTGAAGCTACTGGTAATCCTAAAGTATTTGATATAGCAATTCATACTGTCAGGAAACATGGACAGATAATACTTGTAGGACTTACACATGAACTTACTACTGCCAATGTTAATCAAATAGTAAGAAAAGAGATTATAGTAAAAGGTAGCTTATGCTACACTTGGGATGACTATAAGGAATGCATAGATTTAGTTGATTCAGGCAGGGTAAGAGTAGAACCAATGATTTCACATATATTTGATTTAAAGGATATGGATAAAGCATTAAAAGTAATCGATGAGCATAAAGCTATTAAAATAATACTTCATCCATAATAATACTTAATAGTATTTATTTCAAGTAGGAAGGACATCTCATAGAAAGATGTTCTTCCTATAATCTATTAACCATAAGTTAGGAGGGTTTACATGAGCAATAAAAACATTGTCTATCCCTATATGCCCAATAGTGTTGAAAGCATAAAGAAAGAGATGATGGAAGAATTAGGAATAAATAATATTGAAGAACTATATTCATATATACCTGAAGAACTAAGAATGAAAGGGAAACTCAATCTTCCGGAACCATTGCTTTCAGAAATTGAATTGAAAGAGCATGTAGAAAGTATATTGGATAAAAACGTATCCTGTAATGAGTATTTGAATTTTTTAGGAGCAGGTTGCTATAGACATTATGTTCCAGCAGTATGTGATGAAATAAACAGTAGAAGTGAATTCTTAACAGCATATTGTGGAGGTACCTATACAGACCATGGTAAATGTCAGGCAATATTTGAGTTCACAAGCCTTATAGGAGAATTAGTAGATATGGATGTTGTAGCATTGGCAACTTATGATGGTGGTCAAGCTACTTGTACATCGTTGCGTATGACAAATCGTATAACCAATAGAAATAAACTGTTAGTTCCAAAGACCATGAACCCTGAAATTTTATCACAGTTGAAGAATTATTGTGATTTTATGACTATTACTCAAGTGGACTATGACCCTAAAACAGGGTTTATGAATATAGAAGATTTAAAGAGGAAAATATCGGATGATGTTGCAGCAGTATATATAGAGAATCCATCATATTTAGGATTCATTGAAGAAAATAGTAAGGAAATTGGAGAAATTGCCCATGAACATGGAGCATTATTTGTAGTTTCCGCAGATCCATCATCGCTGGGAATATTGGAGGCACCAGCAAATTATGGAGCAGATATAACTTGTGGAGATATACAGTGTTTGGGAATTCATATGGGTTATGGCAGCGGATTATCTGGATATATTGCAAGTAAGAACGAACCACGGTTTATAATGAATTTTCCTAACCATTTCTACAGCTTATATGAAAATGAAAAAGGAGAATTTGGATTTTCCCGTTCATTAAATCAAAGAACAAGCTATGGAAGTAGAGAAAAAGCCGTTGAATATTTGGGAACAAATACTGGATTATGGGCAATAACAGCTGCAGTATATATGTCATTGATGGGACCACAAGGGATGTATGACTTGGGGAAAAATATTATATCCAAAGCAAAATATGCAGTAAAAGTATTATCGAGTGTAAAAGGAGTGAAAGTTCTATTTAATAATAGTACAAATTTTAAGGAATTTATACTTAATTTTGATGAGGCTAATAAATCAGTAAAAGAAATCAATAGGGAACTGTTGAACAGAGGTATATTTGGTGGCAAGGATCTTACAAAGGAATTTAAGGAATTAGGAAACAGTGCACTATACTGTGTAACTGAACTTACTAAAAAGAAGGATATAGATAGGTTGGCGAGAGAGTTATCAGATATTTTAAGTTGATAGCTGTTATAGCATAAATCAGAAAGGAATGGTGAAGATGAGCAATAAAAGATTGAGGAATTTTCATCAGGCAAGATGGGATGAGCCCATTATATTTGAATTGAGCACTCCAGGTCAAAGAGGAATTTTACTTCCTAAAATTGATGATGAAATTATAAATAAAGTTGGTAAAGCGGAAGAAATAATACCTGAAAAGTTAAAGAGAAAAGAATTGCCTAAGCTGCCAGAGTTATCCCAGCCACAGGTTCTAAGACACTTTTTGAGATTATCTCAGGAAACCTTAGGACAGGATATAAATATTGATATTGGATTAGGAACCTGTACTATGAAATATAGTCCTAAAATACACGAACAATTTGTAAGAAATCATAAATTTTCAGAGCTACATCCTTTACAGGACGAAGAGACTACTCAGGGTATTCTTGAAATAATGTATAAGATGTCAGAGTTTTTAAAAGAGATATCAGGAATGGATGCTTTTGTATTTCAGCCAGGTGGAGGAGCACAAGCAGTCTTTTCTAATGCTTCAATATTAAAAGCATATTATGCAGATAAAGGAGAAGGAGATAAAAGAACTGAAATTATTACAACTGCTTTTTCACATCCTGTAAATGCAGCTGCACCACATACTAAAGGTTTTAAGGTAATAACCCTCATGCCAGATGAAGATACAGGATATCCAAGTATAGACGCTTTAAAAGCAGTAGTATCAGATAGAACTGCAGGATTGTTTATAACCAATCCAGAGGATACAGGAATATTCAATGTTCATATAAAAGAAATGGTGGATATAGTACACCAAGCGGGAGGATTATGTATTGGGGATATAGCTGATGCAAACGGATTATTTGGAATCGTAAGAGCAAAGGAAATGGGATACGATATGTGCCATTACAATTTACACAAGGCATTTTCATCTCCTCATGGCTCTATGGGACCATGTTGCGGAGCCCAGGGAGTAAAGAAATTCTTGGAGAAATATTTGCCTGTTCCGGTAGTTGGGTTTGATGGGGAAAAGTATTATTTTGACTACGATAGACCTGATAGCATAGGAAAGATAAGAAAATTCTATGGGGTAATAGCAGCTGTTCTTAGAGCATATTCATGGATAATATCCCTTGGCGCAGATGGATTAAAGGAGGTATCAGAGCTATCTATATTAAACAACAACTACCTAATGAAGAGATTGCTTACAGAGGTTCGAGGAATTTCTGCACCATATTCAAAGGAAAAGTTCAGAATGGAACAAGTGCGATATAGCTGGGGAAAATTAAAGGAAGAAACTGGAGTTGGCACTGATGATGTTGAGAGAAGGTGTATGGACTATGGGCTTCAGGAATTCTATCAAAGCCATCCACCTTATTTGATACCAGAACCATTTACACCAGAACCAAATGAGACTTTTTCAAAGGATGAAATAGATGAATATGCTGAAATTATGAAAAAGGTTTCAGAGGAAGCATACGAAAATCCAAAATTAGTTAAAACTGCTCCTCATAATGGTCCAATATCATTGATACCAAAACCACCAATTACTGATCCTGAAGATCTAATCGTAACCTGGAGAGTGTATAAAAAGAAAAAAGGGATAAATTAATCGAGGTGAATGTATGACTAAAAAAATTGGGCTTATTATAAACCCTATTGCTGGAATGGGGGGAAGAGTAGGTCTTAAAGGAACAGATGGAGAAGAGATTTTAAAAAGGGCTTTAATTCTTGGAGCCAAAAAAGAAGCTCCAGATAAGGCAAAGAAAGCTTTAAAATACATTAAGGAAAATATTGATGGGATGAAGATATTAACCTATCCAGGTGATATGGGGCAAAAGGAATGTAATGATTTAGGTATTAAGCATGAAGTTATAGGAGAAATTTATGATGAAACTACAACATCGGAAGATACTGAAGAAGCAGCAAAGAGGATGATAGAAAATAATGTAGATCTGATTTTGTTTGCTGGTGGAGATGGAACCGCAAGAAATATTTTCAATGTAATTGGAGATAGAATACCCGTAATTGGAATACCAGCAGGCGTGAAGATACATTCTGCGGTGTTTGCTACGAATCCCTTAAATGCAGGAAGAATAGTGGAAGCATTTTTCAAGAATCCCGATATAGAATTAAAGGAATCTGAAGTTATGGATATAGATGAAGATGAATTTAGAAAGGGACGGGTAGTTGCAAAGCTGTATGGATATATGAAGGTGCCTTACCAAAGGGTATATGTGCAGTCACTGAAATCAGGAGGTATATATAGCGACGAAATAAGCTTGGAAGGAATAGCAGATTATGTAATTGAAAACATGGAGAAGGATTGTTTTTATCTTATAGGAGCAGGAACCACAACGAGGAAAATATTAGAACGACTGAAACTGCCATCTACTCTGTTGGGAATAGACATAGTAAAGGATAGAAAGCTTATATTAAACGATGCAAATGAGAAGGACATATTAAGGATAACGGAAGGTAGTAGATTTAAGATAGTTGTATCACCTATTGGAGGGCAAGGATATATATTTGGAAGAGGGAATCAACAGTTTAGTCCTGCTGTTATAAATGCTTGTAGAAAAGATAATATCATTGTGATTTCTACACCAAGTAAAATAGCCAGTTTAAAAAGCAAACCTCTATTAGTTGATACAGGTGATGATGAAACAGATGAAATGCTAAAAGGATATTACAGAGTAATAGTTGGCTATGATGAGATTTATGTGTATAAGTGTAGTTGTTGAAATGATACTAAACAAAACTATAGGACCTCTGTTTTATCAGAGGTTCAGTTTTATGTGCACTTATATTACTTCGGTCGGGAGGTGTATTAATAAATGTTGGAAGACAGAATTAGATGTAAAAAACTAATGGATAGAATCATTTCATCAGATGAAGCTGCTATGCTTTTTAGAACTGGAATGACCGTTGGAACAAGTGGATTTACTCCTGCTGGGTATCCTAAAGCAGTACCATTGGCATTAGGAAGGAGAGCTGAAAGGGGAGATAAAATAGAATTAACATTACTGACAGGTGCTTCTGTAGGAGATGAACTTGATGGTGTACTATCAAGAACGGAAGTAATCAAAAAAAGATATCCATATCAGACTAATTCATCTATTAGAAACAGCATAAATGAAGGGAAGATAGAATACTGTGACATTCATTTAAGCAATTTTTCCCAATTTGTAAAATATGACTTCTTAGGGAAAATTGACATAGCATTAATCGAAGCTGTAGCCATAAATGAAGATGGAGGAATAATACCTTCTACATCTGTAGGAAATTCGAACATTTATGTTGAGAAGGCTGATAAAGTTATAGTCGAACTTAATATAAGCCAGCCCATAGAATTAGAGGGAATGCATGATGTGTACAGTCCCAAAAATCCACCATATAGAGATGTTATTCCAATTCTAAAAGCAGGTGATAGAATTGGAACCAGTTATATACCTTGCAGTCCAGAGAAAATAACAGGTATTGTAATTACAGATATTAGGGATGCTGATAAAAAATTAGCACCTGTTGATAATATATCAAACCAAATTGCAAATAACCTGATTGATTTTCTGGACAATGAGGTAAAGCATCATAGATTGCCAGAAAATCTGCTTCCATTGCAATCTGGTGTAGGAAGTGTTGCAAATGCAGTTTTAACTGGTTTAATATATTCTAAATATGAAAATTTATCAATATATTCAGAGGTTCTACAGGATACTGTCCTTGACTTAATTGATTGCGAAAAAGTAAATATTGCATCAGCTACTTCGCTTACGCTATCTAAAAATAAGTTAGATTATTTTTATAATAATATAAAGCGTTATAAGGACAAGATAATATTAAGACCACAGGAGATTAGCAATAACCCTGAAATAATAAGGAGATTAGGAGTAATAGCGATAAATACAGCAATAGAAGTGGATTTATATGGCAATGTAAATTCCAGCAACATAATGGGAAGCAGAGTTATGAATGGAATAGGAGGTTCTGGAGATTTTGCAAGAAACTCCTATATATCAATATTTGTCACTCCGACTACAGCAAAGGAAGGAACTATATCCTGCATAGTACCAATGGTATCTCATTGTGACCATACAGAGCACGACGTCCAGGTTATAGTAACAGAAAAGGGAGTTGCAGATTTAAGAGGACTTAGTCCAAAAGAAAGGGCTAGGACCATAATTGAAAATTGTACTTATGGAGAATATAAAGAGATGTTGAAAGATTATTTAATAAGAAGTTTTGAGTCAAGTAAGTACAGGCATATTCCCCATAAGCTGGAAGAAGCTTTATCATGGCACTTAAGATATATGAAGACAGGAACTATGAAGATAATATAAAACAACATTTAAAATATTGCAATATTTATTTCATTTTTTATGATAATTTGAAATATATGTTGCAAAACGAACCATTTTATTAATATAATAGATATGAGTATGATTGATTAAAACTTTCCATATAGGGAGGATCGGGTTATGTTTGATAAAAATAAGTTAGAAGAGGTTAAGCTGGAAAAGCAAAACTGGAAAGGTAAGGCAGAAAAAGCTATTAGTCGTTTTCCTGAAAGAAAGGAAGCATTTAAGACAGGTTCCAATTTAGAGGTAAATAGGCTTTACACACCAGACGATATAGAAGATTTAGATTACAATGAAAAATTAGGATTTCCAGGACAGTACCCATTTACAAGAGGAGTTCAGCCCACTATGTATAGGGGTAGATTATGGACGATGAGACAGTATGCCGGATTTGCTACAGCAGAGGAATCTAACAAGAGATATAAATACTTATTAGAGCAAGGACAAACTGGTTTGAGCGTAGCTTTTGACCTACCTACTCAAATTGGATATGATTCAGACCATCCACTTGCTGAAGGAGAGGTAGGCAAGGTTGGAGTTGCGATTGATTCACTAAAAGATATGGAAATACTATTCGATGGAATTCCACTGGATAAGGTAAGTACATCAATGACTATTAATGCTCCTGCAAGCGTTTTACTGGCCATGTATATTGCAGTAGCTGAAAAACAGGGAGTATCAAAAGATAAGTTAAGAGGAACTATTCAAAATGACATATTAAAGGAATACATAGCAAGAGGAACCTATATATTCCCACCAAAGGCTTCCATGAGACTTATAACAAATATATTTGAATACTGTTCAAAGGAAGTTCCTAAGTGGAATACAATAAGCATAAGTGGATACCACATAAGAGAAGCAGGAGCCACTGCAGTTCAGGAAGTAGCATTTACATTAGCTGATGGTATTGCTTATGTAGAAGCAGCTATAAAAGCTGGATTGGATGTAGACGATTTTGCTCCAAGACTGTCATTCTTCTTCAATGCTCACAACGATTTGCTGGAGGAAGTAGCTAAGTTTAGAGCTGCAAGAAGGCTTTGGGCAAGGATAATGAAGGAAAGATTCCATGCAAAGAGCGAAAAATCCATGATGCTTAAATTCCATACCCAAACAGCAGGCTCCACTTTGACAGCTCAACAGCCAGATAACAATATAGTGAGGGTAACAATTCAAACACTTGCTGCAGTATTAGGAGGAACTCAGTCATTGCATACAAATTCAAGGGATGAAGCATTAGCTTTACCTACAGAAGAATCTGTACGTATTGCTTTAAGAACTCAACAGATTGTAGCATATGAATCAGGAGTTACTGAAACTATTGACCCATTAGCAGGTTCATATTATATTGAAAGCTTGACTAATAGAATTGAAGAAGAAGCTATGAATTACATTAAGAAGATAGATGAGTTAGGTGGAGCTATAAGAGCAATAGAAAGCGGATATATACAAAAGGAAATTCAGGATTCAGCATATAATTATCAAATGGAGATTGAGTCAGGAGACCGTATTGTAGTCGGAGTTAACAAATTCCAGATAGAAGAAGAAGGACATAAGGATATATTAAGGGTTGATCCAGAGGTTGAAAGATTACAAAGAGAGAAATTAAAGGCATTAAAAGAGGAAAGAGATAACAAATTAGTTGAAGATGTATTGATGAAACTGAAAGAAAAAGCCAATACTTCTGAAAACCTAATGCCATATATATTGGACGCAGTTAAAGCATATGCTACATTAGGTGAAATCTGTGATGTATTAAGAGAAGTATTTGGAGAATATGAGCAATCAATAATACTTTAGGTTAAAGTATCTTAATTAATTGTCAACTATAAATTGATAGTTGAATAAGAGGAGGTATATAAAATATGGATAGACCTATTAGAGTATTGGTAGCAAAACCTGGGTTAGATGGACATGATAGAGGAGCAAAGGTAATTGCAAGAGCCTTAAGAGATGCTGGAATGGAAGTAATCTATACAGGTCTTAGACAGACTCCTGAACAGATAGTTCAGGCTGCCATACAGGAGGATGTTGATGTAGTAGCTATGAGCATATTATCTGGAGCCCACAACCACCTATTTCCAAAGGTTGTAAATCTTCTTAGGGAGGAAGGAGTAGATGATGTGCTTGTAATTGGTGGTGGAGTAATACCAGATGATGATATACCAAAGTTAAAAGAAGCTGGTATAGAGGAAATTTTTACTCCTGGAACATCTACTCATGATGTAGTTGAATATATAAAGAAAAATATAAAAAGATAATACAGGTGGTGCGTTCATTGGATTTAGGAGAAAGACTTCTTAATGGAGATAGAAGGGCATGCGCCCGACTTATATCAATGTTGGAAAACAATGATTTGGATGCAGTTAACATAATTAAGAGATTATATAAGCATTCTGGAAATGCCTATGTAATAGGAGTTACAGGAGCACCAGGCAGCGGTAAAAGCACCCTTACAGATAAGTTAGCAAAGGAATTCAGAAAAAGGGGCAAAAAAATTGGTATTTTGGCAATAGATCCTACCAGCCCCTTTACAGGTGGTGCAATTCTTGGAGACAGGATACGTATGAATGACCTAACACTGGATAAAAATGTTTTCATAAGGAGTATGGGAACTCGAGGCTCATTGGGAGGAATGTCTAGAGCAACCTGGGGTGCAGTTAAGGTTTTGGACATATTTGGAATGGATTATATTTTCATTGAAACTGTAGGTGTTGGGCAGTCGGAAGTGGATATTGTGAAAATAGCAGATACAGTATTGATGGTAATGGTACCTAATCTGGGAGATGATATACAGGCTATAAAGGCAGGAATAATGGAAATTGCAGATGTGTTTGCCATCAATAAATCGGACTTGGAGGGAGCAGATAGGACTAAACTGGAAATAGAGATGAATTTGGATTTAAGTGAAAAGAAGGACTATAGACCACCGGTTGTAAAGGTATCTGCTAGTAAGAATCAGGATATAGATAAATTAGTGGATAAATTAATTGAACATAGGACTTATTTAGAAGAAACAGGGAAGATAGTAGAGAGAAGAAAGAAGAACATAAAGCTTGAAATAATGAAGCTGGCAGAAGAAGAATTTTTAAAATTAGTAATGAATAAAGCCCATGAAGAGAATATGTTTGATAAATTAGTAAATGATGTTATATTAAAGGAGCTAGATCCTTATACTGCTAAGGATATGATTATGAATTTTATTAAAGGATAGGAGGAGTTATATGGTAACTAAAATAGACCATATAGGTATTGCAGTTGCTAATTTAGATGAAGCTTTAAAATTTTATGAAGATATATTAGGAATTAAATGTACAGGTACAGAAGTTGTAGAGGAACAAAAGGTAAAAACAGCTTTTTTACCTATAGGGGATACAGAAATAGAGCTTTTAGAGTCAACAGATAAGGAAGGCCCAATAGCTAAGTTTGTTGAAAAGAAAGGTCAAGGAATTCAGCATATTGCTTATAGAGTAGAGAACATAGAAAAGGCTTTAGAAGAGGTAAAAGCAAAGGGAATTAGATTAATTGATGAAAAGCCAAGGAAAGGTGCAGGAGGAGCAAAAATTGCATTTTTACATCCAAAATCAACTTTTGGAGTATTGATAGAATTATGCGAAAGATAATCTGGAGGGAGGACAAAAATGAAGGAGA
>ENA-OWPA01001591-OWPA01001591.1-bioreactor-metagenome-genome-assembly--contig:-NODE-1591-length-14040-cov-7.191578_pt1 | contig 14040 bp, 14 predicted proteins | sample MGYA00238139_ERZ651803 | MGnify/ENA primary metagenome ERZ651803 (study PRJEB26909, sample SAMN07631231) | bioreactor metagenome | isolation source: Switchgrass digestor | place: USA: Dartmouth...
CTCCTGACAGATAGAAGATGTAAAGAATAGGTTTATAGGTTTTCCTAATAAATAACCTAAATACATTATACAAGGAGGCTTTAGGCTTGAAGCCAAAACGAGCAAAGAAGAAAAAAGTATGCAGTTTCTGTGTTGATAAAATAGAGTTCATTGACTATAAAGATTATGGTCGTTTGAGAAAGTATATAACAGAGCGTGGCAAGATCCTGCCAAGGCGCATCACCGGCAACTGTGCGAAACACCAGAGACAACTTACCAAGGCAATAAAAAGAGCGAGAAACATCGCCCTGCTACCGTTTACAGCAGATTAGAGAGGGTCTTCCCTCTCTTTTTTGTCATAAAGGAGGAAACTCAATGAGGGATACAAGTACCAAGTCACTGGTTGAAGGAGCACTACTTGCAGCCATAAATGTTGTTTTAAGCATCATGGCTTTATACATGCCAGTTCTCGGCACTTTTGCTGCTTTGGTTTGGCCGGTGCCTATTGTTATACTTGGAATAAGACACGGCTTAAGGATCAGTATTCTTTCTACGATAGTAGCAGGAATTTTTGTGGCAATTTTAAGCGGGCCCTTGCAGGCCATAAGCATAGTATTGAGTTTTGGCCTGATAGGAATTGCTATGGGTTGGGCTATAAATAAAAAGCTGTCGCCTTTTAAGGTGCTGACAATAGGTGGTGCAGCTTCACTGATATCAAAAATAGCCCTTGTGTATATTACCATGCTCATGATCGGAGTAAATCCCATCACCGAAGAAATCAATCTCATGAAGGAATCTCTTTCCATGGCAAGCAGCATGTATGAAAAAATGGGAATGAATCCAGAAACTGTGCATACTACCGTAGAAAGCTTTACAAGAAGCCTTGAGCTTTTACCCATATTAATTCCCGGCATATTCGTATTGTCATCGGTCCTTGACACTTTTTTGACTTACACAGTGACTAAGGCTGTACTTGCACGAATGGGGCAAAAGCTAGAAGATTTGACGCCTTTTTGGCTCTGGAGATTGCCTGATTTTGCCGTTGCTTTTTTCCTCTTGGGCAATCTGCTTGTGCTTTTGGAGACCTACTGGCCGGTAGGTGTGCTTAAGGCCATAGGATCCAACTTGGCTTTGGTTTTTGGTTTTGCCTTTTACATTCAAGGGTTTTCGCTGCTGGCCTTTTTCCTGGGCAAGTACAATGTGGCAAAACCGTTGAGAGTACTTATAACCCTTTTTATCATGTTTAATCCTTTATTTTTACAAATGCTCTTTTTTGCAGGTATATTCGATACCCTATTTAATTTCCGCAAGATATATTGATTAGGGGTTTTTAGCATGGAAAAAGGTAAAGAGAATCTAATGCTGCTAATTGCAGCTGTCTATCTATTGGGAGTCATATTGCTTTGTATCATATATTTTAATTATAAAATTTCACTTTTATTACTGCCGGCTTTTGGCCTGTTGTGGTATTATTTATTATTTGTCAAAAAAGACGGCAAGACGCTGCCTCCACTCATTGAACCAAAAATGACATTTCGCCAGGAGCTGTGGAAAAACACCTTAAATGAGCTGGGCACAGCCGTGGCATTGATAGATGGCGGCAATAAGATTATATGGAAAAACAAGGCATTTATTGATACCTTTGAGACAGCAGGCGAAAAAATAAGACATATTGATGAAATTATACCGTCTGATATTTTAAAACAATCCAATGAGCAGTGCCAAGAAATTGAATTACAAAATAAGCACTTTTCTATAAAAAGTGTCGCTTTGCCTACTAATGGAAGAGGGAATAGCAGAAATTACAGGGCAATTTTTATCGAGGATATTGAAGACTTATATGATCTAAGATTGCGCTTAAAGGAAAAAGAGGCGGCAGTTTGCTATTTCTACGTAGATAATTTTGATGAAATCATGTCAGCATGCCCGGAAGAAAACAGACCGGAACTTTTAGCCAAAATCGAGAAGACCATTACTCAGTGGGTGCATAATCACAATGGGCTAATAAGAAAGTACGATGATGACAAATATCTGGTAATGCTAAATCTTGGGGATTTTCAAAAGGCTGAGCAAGCCAATTTTAACATTTTAGATGCTTTGCGGGAAATAAAGGTAAGCCAGGTCATGACGCCGACTTTGAGCATCGGAGCAGCTTACGGTGAGTCTACACTAACAGAGTCTAATAAACTTGCCCAAAATGCCTTAGAACTTTGCTTGGGCAGGGGCGGCGATCAGGTAGTTGTAAAGGCGTATGGCAAAACCTACTTTTACGGCGGCAAAACAAAAGAAGTGGAAAGATACAGTCGCGTAAGAGCTCGGGTCATATCCCATGCACTAAGGGGCTTAATAGAGGAGACTGATATGGTGATGGTAATTGGCCACCTATTTTTAGACATGGATGCGTTAGGTGCAGGAGTAGGCCTTGTAAGTGCGGTAAAGAGTTTAAATAAACCCGGGTACATTATTCTTACGCCCGAGCAGAGCCCATCAGTAGATTCGCTTATGGAACTTTTGCTCAGCGATGAAGAAATGAAAAAGGTCTTCATTGGGGAAAAGGAAGCACTTGACAAGATCACGAAGAAAACTTTGCTGGTGGTTTTAGATACACACAGGCCTTCGCTCATAATGTCAGAAAAAGTGCTGGAAAAGGCGGAAAAAGTAGTTGTTATCGACCATCACCGCCGGGGAGAAAAATTTATAGACAAGGCGTTACTAGTATACCTGGAACCTTATGCTTCATCTACCAGTGAAATGATGACTGAGCTCATACAGTATATGGGAGATGATATTAAAATTACGCCCCTAGCGGCAACAGCTATGCTTTCGGGTATAGCTGTAGATACCCGCAATTTTGCCTTTAAAACAGGGGTTCGAACTTTTGAAGCCGCGTCCTTTTTGCGTCGAGCGGGTGCTGATCCCATACTGGTTTATAAGCTGTTCCAAGAAGAAGCAGATGCGGTATATCGGCGGGCGAAAGTTATAAAAAGGGCAGAAGAGTTTATAGAACATGTGGTAATATCTTATTATGAGGAAGAACCTCCAAATCCCACCTTGGCAGCTGCACAAGCGGCAAACAGCCTAATCGGTCTAAAAGGCGTTTACGCCTCCTTCGTTTTAGTGCCTATGGGTGATAAAATATCTGTCAGCGGCCGTTCCTTAGGCAATATAAACGTGCAGCGAATTTTAGAAAAGTTAGGCGGAGGCGGACACATGACCGTAGCTGGTGCCCAACTTTACGGGATAAGTATGGAAGAAGCCTTGGAAAAGGTAAAACAAGCTGTTATTGATTATATGAAAGAGGGTGAATCATCTTGAAGGTGATATTGTTAGAAGATGTAAAAAAACTTGGCAAAAAAGGTGATTTGGTAGATGTGTCTGACGGCTATGCAAGGAACTTCCTCTTCCCTAGGAATTTGGCTAAGGAAGCTACAGAAGGCAGTCTAAAACAGCTCAAACAGGTAAAGGACGCCATAGCAAAGAAAAAGCAAAAGGAATTGGAGCAGGCCAAGGAACTGGCCAAAGTTCTCTCAAATACAACTGTCACTTTAAAAGTAAAAGCAGGTGAGCAGGGAAAGCTTTTTGGTTCGGTTACATCTAAGGACATATCGGAGGCTTTAAAAAAGCAGTACAATATTGAAGTTGACAGACGCAAAATAGAATTACAAGAGCCCATAAAATCCTTAGGCAGCTATAAGGTTGACGTGAAACTTGCCCCGGAAGTAGATGCAAAGCTGAGTGTGAAAATAGTTGAAGGGTGATTTTATGGACAATCTTAAAGTGCCTCCTTATAACCTAGAAGCTGAACAATCAGTTTTAGGTTCCATGCTCTTGTCTAAAGATGCTGTTGTTGTAGCTGCGGATCAATTGCAGCCGGAGGACTTCTACAAAGAATCTCACCGGCGGATTTTTGAAGTTATAATTAAGCTTTACGAAAATCGGGAACCGGTTGACTTAATTACAGTAACTGAAGCTTTAAGGTCAAGTAAACTTTTAGAACAGGTAGGGGGCGCTACATATTTGACAACACTTACCGAAACGGTGCCCACTGCTTCAAATATCGCTTACTATTGCAAAATTGTAGAAGAAAAATCCATCATCAGGCGCCTGATAAATACAACTTCAAGTATCCTGTCCATGGCCTATGATCCGGAAAATGATGTTGAAAGCCTATTAGATGAAGCAGAGCGGAGAATTTTTGAAATCGCACAAAAGCAGCGCGTAGAAAGTTTTTATCACATAAAAGACATTTTATTTGATACTTTTGAACGAATAGAGCAGCTTTACAATTCAGAAGGAGGCATAACTGGGGTCCCTACAGGCTTTCCTGACCTTGATGAAAAGACCTCGGGCCTTCAACCATCAGACCTTATTTTAATCGCCGCTCGACCCAGTATGGGTAAGACTGCCTTTGCCTTAAACATTGCTCAAAATGCAGCCATTAGGTACAAAATTCCAGTAGCTATTTTTAGCTTGGAAATGTCTAAGGAGCAGTTGGTCCAGCGCATGCTTTGTGCTGAATCAAATGTGGACAGCCACAAACTTAGGACCGGGAGACTTGATGAGGAAGACTGGCCCAAGCTGGCCCGGGCCATGGGGCCTTTATCTGAAGCGCCCATATACATAGATGATACGCCGGGCATTTCTTCTTTGGAACTTCGTGCAAAAGCAAGGCGCCTAAAAGCTGAAAAAGGTCTAGGTCTTATAATCATAGATTACCTCCAGCTCATGTCAACAAGAGGTAGCAGTGAAAACAGACAACAAGAAATATCACAGATATCCAGGTCATTAAAAGCCCTTGCCAGAGAACTGTCAGTGCCCGTTATAGCACTGTCACAGCTTTCCAGGGCACCAGAGCTAAGATCTGATCACAGGCCTATATTAAGTGATTTGCGTGAATCAGGCAGCCAAGAACAGGATTCAGATGTAGTAGCTTTTCTGTACAGAGAAGATTATTATAACCCGGATACAGACAGAAAGAACATCGCCGAAGTAATAATAGCCAAGCAGCGAAATGGCCCCACCGGCACTGTGGAACTGGTATGGCTTCCCAGGTTTACAAAGTTTGCAAGCATAGAAAAATACCGTCAAAGTCAGGCAGGATAGTTTAGTTGAGTTTGGAAGGGGGTTGGACGCTCTGACGCAGTTAATGAGCGAGATAGACATTATCAAAAAGATACCGCTTTTTTCAGAGCTGGAGCCTAAAGAGTTAGAACAGGTAAAAAATATCTATCTCTTAAGAAAATATAAGAAGGGTCAGATAATCTTTATAGAAGGTGAGCCCGGCGAAGCAGTTTATTTTGTGAAAAGCGGCAAGATAAAAATCTATAAATCCGATGCGGAAGGCCGTGAGTATATACTCCACATATTCGGGCCCGGAAATATATTTGCAGAGACGGTGCTCCTCGGAGGTGGCCCTTATCCTGCCAGTGCAGAAGCTGTTGAAGACTCCATTGTAGGAATTATACAGAATCAGGATCTAGAAGAGCTCCTGAAGAAACACACAGATATTGCCCTCAAAATCATGAAGATCTTATCAAATCGGCTTAGGGAGTCCCAGGAGAAATTAATGAACTTTGTATTTCGAGACACTTTTGACAGGACAGCCTGCGCTCTTCACAGAATGGCCTTGGACTACGGCACGAAAACACCTCGTGGAATTGAGATAGAGTTGCCTATTACGCGAACAGAGCTGGCATCCATTGTAGGTACCTCACGCGAAACCGTTACACGGATGCTTAGTGAAATGAAACGAAAGGGCATCATAGAAATGGACAGACAAAAAATCATAGTAAAAAATGAGCGAGAGCTTATGCGGTGCGTGAGAAGGTAGAATAACCCCCTTCAGGTTATACTGGAGGGGGTTATTTAGTGTTTAAGAAAAGTATTTTGTTTGAACTATAATAATGCAAAATTCTATTTTTTAGGATATCATATTAAGAGAACACAAACGCATAATAAAGGAGCTTCAATCATGTACAAAGTAATTTTCACAATCATTGTAGCCTTGATAGGTGGCTTTATTGGCCATCATCTTAAATTTCCTGCTGGGGCTATGGTTGGTGCTATGATTTTTGTGGGAGCAGCTAATATATTGGGTGCAAAACCTCAGCTTCCGGAAACCTTTAATGTATTAGCCCAAATAATCATTGGTGTCTTTTTGGGGCTTAGCATAACAAAGGAAATATTAGTAAACTTAAAGGATTATATAGTGCCATCATTGCTAGTAGTTACGCTTTTAGCAGTATTTGGGGTGGTTACAGGCTTTGTTGTAAACAAACTTACAGGTATTGACCTTTATACTTCCCTTTTTGGAAGCGTCCCAGGCGGGATGCAGGAGATGGTTATCCTATCACAATCTTATGATGTAAATCATCCGGCAGTAATGACGATACAGACCGTACGACGTGTATTAATTGTAGTCATATACCCATTGTTAGTGGTATTTGTATCAAAGTTTACCGGAAGTCATATACAACTGCCGGGTAAATAAGTATATTAATTTATGCAAAAAACATTGATAAATTGTATTGTCATTATTACTTTAGAACAAGTTGTAAATAGAGTTAACTCAAATGGATAAAGAACCCTAAAAGTCCGTATATTTTATATCATTTATTATTAAATTAAACGGCCTTTTAGGGTCGATAAATCGTCATATAGTTCTGTTAATAATTTGAATGCATGAAAGCCTTCATCAAAGTAGTTGCTGAGTAGATAAGTTATAAAAGCCTTTAATTACTCCCCAGGATGTAGCATTATAGGCGGCCTGGTATTTCCACTGGCTTTTTGCTGGGTGGTCTTTCCGTATGCCTGTTTTGCAGTTGGTGAAAGCTCCATAGCTGTTTCTGTATCATATCCTATATCTGATGGTTTTATAGTGAACTGCTCAATGTCTATAGATGATGTTTTGAATGCCATGATTATCCTCCTTTTAGTGTTTCAGTTTACTCTTTTGTAGTATTTCAATAAGTTAAAGGATGTATTCATAAAAAATAAGCCTTGAACTATAAACAAAAGTTTAAATAAAAATATTCGGAAAATAAATTGATTTTTCTATGTGATTTTGCTATATTAGTATTGCTGCAAAATTGACAACACAACGTAGTTGGCAAAAGTATATAAGTCCAGTATTACTTTTCAAAGCAAACAGGGGAGGATGTTATGCCTAAAAAGTATGATGTGATTATAGTTGGCGCAGGCCCTGCTGGCATATTCACAGCTCTTGAGCTCGTAAAAGAGGCTCCGAATCTTTCTATACTTATTGTAGAAAAGGGGAAAGACATTGAAGACCGAATCTGCCCCTCAAAGCAAAAAAACCTTCAGTGCCTGCACTGCAGTCCATGCTCTATTGTCAACGGCTGGGGAGGAGCAGGTGCTTTCAGTGACGGCAAGCTTACTTTAACCACTGAATTTGGCGGATGGCTTGATGAATATATTACGCGGCATCAGGTAATGGAGCTTATATCTTACGTTGATAAAGTATATTTAAATTTTGGGGCTACAGAAGAGGTTCATGGGGTAGATGAAAAGCGAATCAGACAGCTCCAGCAAAAAGCAGCAACCGCAGATATGAGGCTTATTCCGGCAAAGCTAAAACACTTAGGCACTGAAAAGTGCTGGCAGATATTAAAGCAAATGCGTGATTATTTAGATTCTAAAGCAGAAATAAAAACCAGCACTGAAGTAAAGCATTTATTAGTAGAAGATGGGAAGGCTATCGGCATTGAGACGTCTGATAGTCAGAGTTTTTTTGCTGACTATGTAGTGGTGGTTCCAGGCCGGGAAGGAGCCCGGTGGTTTGTAGATGAAGCTGGGCGCTTAAAGCTTAATATGACCATTAATCCTGTAGACATCGGCGTGCGGATAGAAGTTCCTGCAGAGGTAATGGAACATTTGACAGATGTGGTCTATGAATCCAAACTAATTTACTACTCCAAGTCATTTGACGATAAGGTCAGGACTTTCTGTATGAATCCATATGGTGAAGTGGTTATGGAAAACAATAGCGGCCTGATTACAGTCAACGGCCACAGTTATGCAGATAGAAAAACAGCCAACACTAACTTTGCCTTGCTTGTAAGCAAAACATTTACTGAGCCTTTCAAAGAACCTATCTCTTACGGCAGAAATATAGCCACCCTTGCCAACATGTTGGGCGGTGGCGTGTTAGTTCAGCGGTTAGGTGATCTTTTGTCAGGCAGAAGGTCAACTCCAGAGCGAATTAAGCGAGGGTTGGTTGAGCCTACTTTAAAAGAAGCTACACCTGGGGATTTAAGCTTGGTTTTCCCATATCGGCATATGGTGAGCATTCTTGAAATGCTAAAGGCAATGGATAAACTTGCACCGGGAGTGTACTCAAATCACACTCTGCTTTATGGCGTAGAGGTTAAGTTTTACTCTTCAAGGCCCGCTTTGACCTCGAGTTTAGAAACACAGATTAAAAATCTGTTTGCCGCAGGTGATGGAGCCGGCGTAACAAGAGGGCTGGCACAGGCATCGGCCTCCGGCGTAATGGTAGCTAGAGAGATATTAAACCGTGTATGAAAAATTTGACCCTACTTTGTCAACGGTATTTGCTGACGAGTTAAAATAAATGAAAAACCAAATTCAAAAAGGAAAAACTTTCTTCTGACAAAGCTGATTTTATGGGAAAGAAGTTGATATTCTCAAAAGCGTTTTTTAGGCTTTAATATAGACTGTTTCAAAAGCCTTGAAACGGAAGACAAAGGCGCTTTTATGAAATTAATTTTCACAAAAATATTATTTTGAAGAAGGATTTTTGCAAAACGTGTAGAATAAAATTTAATAAAAAGATTCCAAAAACTAATATAGCATTTTGAGGTGAATCCATGCCTGGAGATCTGGAAAAAATCCATGCAGTTATAAACAATTTAAAACCTTCGGAGAAAAAAATAGCGGATTTTATTTTGAAGAATCCTCAGGAGATTTCCGAACTTTCCATATCCGAACTGGCACAAAAATGCCGGACCAGCGAGGCCAGCGTTGTCAGGTTCTGTAGGACCCTCGGATATAAGGGCTATCAGGATCTGAAAATCAAGATTTCATCAGATATAGTTTTCAAAACAAGGAAGATCCAGGGAGTCGTCAATATCGATGACGATGCCAAAACCATAATAGCCAAAATATCCAAAAACAATATGCAGGCCATAGAAAGCACCATGGATATAATAAACCTTAGAGAAGTGGAAAGGGCGGCGGAGGCAATTTTAAGGGCGGCAAAAGTCGATTTTTACGGAGTAGGTGCATCCGCCTTTGTGGCACAAGACGCCATGCATAAGTTTATGAGGATAAACAAAGCCTGTACCGCTTACCTTGATTCTCATATGCAATTGGCATCTGCCACAAATCTTACAAAAGACGATGTGGCCGTAGGCATATCTTACTCCGGCCAGACAGCCGATACAGTAGATGCGCTAAGGCTTGCCAAAAATGCTGGAGCTACAACCATATGCATTACCAGATTCGGCAACTCCCCAATTACCGAGGTATCCGATATAAAACTTTTTGTAATTGCCAATGAAGCTGTTTTCAGGAGCGGGGCCATGGCTTCCCGCATAGCTCAGCTGAATGTCATAGACATCCTGTTTTCCATAATAGCATGCAGGAAATACGACGATATAGTGAAATACCTGGAGAAAACCAGCGAAGCCGTTTCCATAAGAAAATACTGAGTGGGCGGTCCACCATCAGGCTGCATCCTAGAGCATCTGCTAACAAACGGGTATATGCCTTCAATAGTTAATAATAGTTTTTCGCAGAATTAATTTTTTTTAATCATTTATGTAATAAAATTTCAATATAACTAATAATAAATGAAGAAATATTACGAAGGTGAGGTGGTTTTACTCATTTGATATGTGTTTGGTATATTGCAGACTCATTTTATTGAAATCGGGAGGTTGGTAATTGTGTCAAAGGAAAGAGATATGGCAGTTTCAATCCTGGAAAATCTGGGCGGGAAGGAAAACATAATATCAATGACCAATTGCATGACCCGCTTGAGAGTTGAGGTGAAGGATAAGTCACTGATTAAACGGGAAGAATTAGCTGCCATAAACGGTGTAATAAAACTCCTTGAAAGCGGTGAAGGAATTCAGATAGTGCTGGGGCCAGGCGCGGCCTCTAAAGTGGCAGTAGAATTGTCAAAAATGGTCGGGGTGAAGCTGGGCGATGCAAAGGAAATTAAAGAGGCGATTAATGAAAAAAATAAGACGCCTTTTAAACTTATGCTCAAGCGCATTGCAAGCATATTCATTCCATTAATACCAGGCCTCATAGGTGGAGGTTTGATCCAGGGAATAACCAATGTGGCTACTAAATTCCAATGGATAGCAAATGAGAATTTGCTGGCAATGCTGAGCCTTCTAGGAAGCACAATTTTTACTTACATGGGTATCATGGTCGGCATGAATACAGCTCGGGAATTCGGTGGTTCACCCACTATAGGCGGAATCATCGCAGGCATAATCTATAATCCTGCTCTTGCAAATATTCAGATTGCAGGAAAAGCGTTGACAGTCGGAAGAGGCGGAATTATTTCGGTGTTGATTGCCGCTGCCTTTGCCAGCTTTTTAGAGAAAAATATCAGAAAGAAAATGCCCAATACTATCGAACTTTTAGCTACTCCTCTATTGACCATTCTCATAGCAGGATTTGCCACATTGTATATACTTCAGCCCGTTGGAGGAATCATTGCGGATGGCATCGGTCAGACAGTAAATACAGTCATATCGGGGAAAGCCGGTTTTATCACAGGATTCATTCTGGCAGGCACTTTCTTGCCTTTAGTTATGACCGGACTTCATCAGGGATTAACTCCCATCCATGTCCAGTTGTTGGAATCCACGGGCGTGACGGTGCTGCTGCCGATCCTTGCCATGGCGGGGGCAGGGCAGGTAGGAGCGGCGTTGGCGGTTTATGTGAAGACCAAGAGCAAACAGCTGAAAAAAACCATCGAGGGCTCCATATTGGTAGGCATATTTGGGATAGGCGAACCTCTGATCTATGGTGTTACATTGCCACTCGGCAGGCCCTTTATAGGAGCATGTATAGGCGGAGCTTTCGGAGGGGCGGTGCAGGCCTTGTTAGGAGTAGGGGCAAAAGGCCTGGGCCTTTCGGGTATTCCTCTTGCTGCCCTGATAAAACCCGAGAAAATAGCTTTCTATCTCCTGGGATTGGTTGTATCTTATATAATGGGTTTCGCTGCTACTTATGTTATGGGATTTGACGACCCTGTGGACGACAAGATTATGGAAGACAACGGGTTTTCTTTTAACGCATAAACTTTTTGTCTAGGGAGCGAATACACGTGGATTGCGGTGTATCGGTCTATTTCACAGAGGATTATGATCTCCAACGGAATATGGATTATATTGATTTTGCCGCGCAACAGGGCGTAAATTCGGTCTTTACATCGCTGCACATGCCCGAAGTTGATTATAAAAAAAAATTAGATGATTTTATGGTTCTGGCTAAAGCTATAAAAGCTCGGGGATTGAACCTTATAGTTGACATATCTCCACATACCATGAGAATATTAGGTGCCTCTGCGGATAATTTGAAACCTTTTGCTGATTTCGGCGTGAATAGCATAAGGGTCGATTATGGATTCGATATTCGGAAAATATCCAAAATGACCCACAATGAATTTGACATAAAAATTCAGATCAATGCAAGCACCGTGACTCCTTTTCAGATGGATGCATTGAAAAGCGAACATGCGGAATTTACCAGGCTTTCTGCATGCCACAATTTTTATCCCAGGCCGGAGACCGGGCTATCCTATGAACTTTTTATGGAAAAGACAAGACTTCTTAAAAGTATCGGGGTTCCTGTTTATGCCTTTATACCGTCTCAGAAAGGGCGCAGAGGCCCAATATATGAAGGCCTGCCCACCCTTGAAATTCACAGAAGTTTAAATCCTGGCACAGCGGCAAGACATCTGATATATACGGGCATGGTGGATGGCGTTTATTTTGGGGACGCATATGCATCTGGTGAAGAAATAAGGGATGTGGCTGAAATAGATCCGGATATCGTTGAGATTTCCATCGAATTGGCTTCAGATATAAGCCAGGCTGAAGAAGAAATTGTATTTGCACCGGTACACACTAACAGGCTAGATGCTTCTGAAGTTGTGATAAGATCTGAAGAATCCCGGGGATATGCAAAAATAGGCCCCAGGATTGCTGCTAGAAATACTGTGGGGCGGAGAGCCTTCAGCGTAACCGTTGATAATGAAAAATACTTTAGATACTCAGGAGAACTTCAGATAGTCCTAAAAGACCTGGCAGCTGACGAAAGGGTAAATGTGGTGGGGTTTATCCCAGAGCAAGAACATATTCTTGTAAACCAGATACGCCCAGGAACTAAATTCAGATTTAGGAAAGGGTGACAACAATGGACCTTGCAAAGCTTGTAACAGAGGAAAGAAATCCCGATACACTGGATATCGATATGCTTGAGACACAAGAAATACTGAAGAAAATTAACTCTGAAGATAAAAAAGTCCCTCTGGCGGTGGAAAAAGAGATACCCAGCATCGCAAAAGCTGTAGATGCCATAGCCGAAAGGCTTGGTAGGGACGGGAGGCTGTTTTATATTGGCGCCGGCACCAGCGGCCGCATTGGGGTGCTGGACGCTTCCGAATGTCCCCCCACCTTTGGCGTTGACCCGGAAAAAGTGCAGGGTATCATTGCAGGTGGCGATACTGCCATTCGAAAGTCAATGGAAGACGTTGAAGATGATGCCGAACAGGGTAAAATAGATTTAATGGATAAAAATTTGAGTCCAAAAGATGCGGTGGTTGGTCTGGCGGCAAGCGGTAGGACCCCTTATGTTCTGGGAGCTATGGAGTATGCCAGAAGCATCGGGGCTTTGACAATAGGGGTTTGCTGTACTCCAGAAAATCTAATGAAAAAATACGCTGATATAATGATTGTCCCTGTAGTCGGGCCGGAGGTTATTACAGGCTCTACCCGCATGAAAGCAGGCACAGCCCAGAAACTGGTGCTCAACATGATTTCCACCAGTGTCATGATAAAGCTGGGCAAAGTATACAGCAATCTGATGGTAGATGTCAGAGCTACCAATGAAAAGCTGGTTCAGCGGGCAAAAAGGATAGTGAGGCAGGCTACCAGCGCGCCGGATAGTATTATAGAGCAGACATTGGGGGAAACCGGCTTTAATGTAAAACTGGCTATTGTAATGATTTTAACGGGGCTGGCGAAAAAAGAAGCAGCTGAGTTGCTGGATAAGAACCAAGGGAATGTGAGAAAAACATTGGGAATGATTTAACCTTTAGTTTTAGGAAGACTGCGTGACATTTTATCGTATATTAATCCGAGGAGGTTTTGCTAGTGCTGTTCGGCATTTTTGGCAACAATAACGGCAATAGACACGTAATAATCAAAGCCCCCATGAGTGGCAAGGTCGTCGACCTTTCCGACCTTCCCGATGAAGTTTTCGCCCAAAAAATGGTGGGAGACGGAATAGCCATTAAACCGTCGGAGGGCATTGTGGCGGCTCCTTTCAATGGCATAGTTAAACAGGTTTTTCCCACTGGGCATGCGCTGGTGCTGGAATCCAAGGAAGGCCTTGCTGTGCTCATTCATATTGGCCTTGATACGGTAAACTTAAAGGGTGAAGGATTCCGTCTACTGGTAGAAGAGGGTAGCACGGTGAGCGAGGGCACTGTCTTGATGGAGTTTGACCAGGAGCTTATAGAAAAAAACAGCTATCCCCTTGAGAGCCCGATAATAATGCCAGAGGGCCAAAAAATAAAGAGCATAGAGTTTACCAAAGAAAAAGAAGTGAAAAAGGGCCAAGATGTTCTTATGAAGGTGGAATTAAGATAGGCGATTCATGATTTCATAGTGTAAAATAATTGTAGGACATTTTAAAGATAAAAAGAACAAGAGATCCTCACTTTTTGATACAATGTAATCACCATAAAAAACCATTGAAAAGGAGGATCTCTTGTGAATACTATTGTAATACAAAACTGCAAAAATTTCATCAATAAAATCTTAAGTTTTATGA
>ENA-OWPA01001592-OWPA01001592.1-bioreactor-metagenome-genome-assembly--contig:-NODE-1592-length-14033-cov-4.195686_pt1 | contig 14033 bp, 13 predicted proteins | sample MGYA00238139_ERZ651803 | MGnify/ENA primary metagenome ERZ651803 (study PRJEB26909, sample SAMN07631231) | bioreactor metagenome | isolation source: Switchgrass digestor | place: USA: Dartmouth...
TCACCCTTTATTTCGATCTTTATCCCCTTAATTCCTTTTTCTGTGGGGAGTTTTCACACAGTCTGACGAAGCATTGACAACGTTCAAACAATCCCTTGATAAAAACCTTAAGCACCATAAGGGCAGGTTATTTGCAATTAATGATGGCGATGACATTGAACAATATATCAGCGGTTTATTGGTTACGAACAGCCCAGGCGAATTTCAAGTAGGGAGCAGAAGAGTTCAAATATCTCAACCCGCTGTAGCTGCTGAAATTGAAGTGCCTGTAGAGCTGAGTCTGTTCGGGGCATTGGTAATGGACAATAAAGAGGATAACAAAGTCAGAATTAAGGCTTTTGCAGTAGCGGCGCCTGAAATAAGGGAAGAAATTGATACTTGAGAAAGGGGAGATAATTTAAAGCATGAAAGAATTAATAATTATCACATATTTAAGCCTGACTCTTTTAATGGGGGGAACAGGCTTAAATAGTGATCAGTTAGAATTAGTCCAGATTGAACAACCTGCGTTAAACGGTTTCACATTAACGACAAACAAGGGTCCCTTAGATATTTCAGAGAAAGGGGCTTTATTTATTTACCCAGATGTTGGTTCCCGTGATGTGCTTAGAGCAGTAAAAGAACTGCCGAAAGAAAAAAGGCCATATATAATCATCAATTCAGGCACAGCAGAACAAACGGAAAAAGAGTTTAAGGAATTGGGACTGTCCGAAGAATATTATTTTTGCAAAGGCAAGTCTCCTACAGACACAGTGCCATCTCTTTATTATGTAGATAAGGGTGAATTAAAGAGATCCACATGCTCAACTGCAACGGAAAAATTGGTCGAATGGAAATATCCGATCTTGTTGTCCAGCGCGGAAGCAGAAAACAAGCAAGGTGCTAGTGGCCATAATGCTATACAAGCAGCAAAGTCGCTCAATGGCGCTGTGGTGAAACCGGGAGAAGAATTCTCTTTTTATGAGTACGTAGGAGTTTGTTCTGTTGAGCGCGGATACAAGGTTGGCAGATCGATAATGCAGACACCTGAAGGACCAAAGATGGTTCCCGACGTGGGCGGAGGAATCTGCCGCACAAGTACAGTTCTTAATTTTGCGGTGAAAAACTGTCCCGGCCTTGAAGTCACAGAAAGGCACTGTCATTCGATGCCGGTGTCTTATGCACCGCCTGGTGAAGATACAGCAGTTGCACGGAGTTCAGGTTGGGATTACAGGTTCGTGAATAACCGGGAGAGGCCGGTACAAATAAAAGCGATATGGCATGATCAAACTTTAAGAATTGAAATATGGGAACTTTGGGAATAGCCATCCAAAAGGGTGGCTATTTTTTTTATCTTCAGAAGGGAGGTGGCCCTGGATACAGGTATGGAACGCCATAAAAAATATCTGTATAGCTGAAGAAGTTGAGACCGCCGAGAGTTTCGCTGAACGCTTAAAGGGTCTTCTGGGCAGGCGGTCATTACCAGCAGGCAAAGGGCTGTTAATAAGACCCTGCAATTCTATTCATTCTTGTTTTATGAGGTTTAGCTTTGACGCTGTGTTTATAAACAGCGACTTAAAGGTCGTTTACCTGATAGAGAAAATGCGCCCTTTCAGGATAAGCCCTGTAGTCAGAGATGCAGAGATGGTGCTGGAACTTCCGGCAGGTACGATCTCAAGAACGGGCACAGAAATAGGCGACCTGCTTTTTATAGACAAAGGAGATGGTGCTGATCGAACCGCTTGTATTAGTTAGCATACCCGATACGATAAATAGGTCGATATTGTCCAAAATTTTGATGATCCGCAACAGGTATCAGGTAGCTTTGGGAATTGAACTATATATTTCAAATTTCCAAAAGACAGCAAAAAAGATTCTTTCACTGAAAAGAGTCTTGAATAAACACGAAATACCGTTTGCTTTTTATCTGAATGAGCTCAAAGAAGATGATCTGAATGAATTAATAAGCCTTAACAATATTAAACCGGAATACATAGCAATCCAAGGGCTGGCATCAGGGAATTCGCAGGACTACATAAGTTTATGCGAAGCAACAGCAAATATTTTATCAGGCATAGGCAGACAAGATACAGAACTGGTCATAAAAAACTCAATATACCCGAACACAGGCATTTTATCATTGGACTTATTAAGGATTTCAAGAGAAGCTAAATGCGGAGTTATGGTGGACACTGAAGCACTGCTCCATTCCATTAACATGATCCGAAAGTGGAGCCGCTTAAATAAAGCTGCTCCCTCAAATAAAAAAGAAAGGGAGTGTTATGAGAGGTATGGTTTCTTTGTCCGCGAAGGCAAAATACTGTGCCCTCTGAGGTCTTTGAAAGACCTGACTTTGGAGGCCCAGCTTTCTCAAATGAAAGCTGAGAGATACCACATATCAGGGAGCAATACAGCAATCACAGACAGAAGCATAATAGAACAGTCTGAAATAAAAGACGCTCCGTTTCACCGCTATCTCGTTTCTAGGGTTATGAGTATGAAACCTAAGTCCATTACAGTAAAGTCTTGTACTCAAAAAGGTATCCACAATTTAGACATAGCTTTCCGGTCAGCAAAGACATTATTTGAACATCTTAACAAAAAACAGATTCAGGAGGTTATAGAATGATCCTTGACGAGTCCTTGAAGGTCGACTTTATGAGAAGATTGAGAAACAGGGCCACCCCGAAGTTCCCAAAGAACATATTCAAGGAGCCGTTGTTTATGGATCGCGCTGTGCGGTACTTAATGGAAAACTACCGTTCAGGCGAAATAAACAGCGCGTACATATATGCACGCTTAGGTGAAACAGCAGGTCTTTTTGTGATAGCCCTGTCCGAAGGGTATCACATCAAAGACATTGCAAAGACAGCAAAACTTACTCCCGGAGAAGTCCGCACAACAGTTATAAAAGCGGTCAGGAGGGCACAGATGTTGAATTTGTTACCTGTATTCGATGATCCTATGAGCCAAGAGGTGAATTTTGTTGTTAGTTAGTATCGACGTCGGTTACGGCTTTACTAAAGCTGTAACCGATTCAGGCCATAGAACATCTTTTCCATCGGTGGTAGCACCCGCACACATGGATCTATTTAACGGTATTTTCAATAACGGTGTTGGCCATAAGGTAGCGGTGCATACGCTGAATGGTTCGCAGGAGAAGTTTGTTGGGAAACTAGCCTTGAACAGTACAGCCGCGCAACACTTTGTTGCAAGGCATGAAAAACCGGCAGATATGCATGATCTTCTCCTGCTGACAGCGGCTTATTTGTGTGATGCCGGTTCATTTTCAGCAGTAAGTCAAAGGAAAGATGATCTTGTTGTTGGCCTGCCACTTTCCTTTTATAGAGCGCAGAAGGATATACTGAAAGACCGGCTTTCAAGGCTGTCGGTCTGGGTGAGTGTTGATGGTAAAGAGAAAAAATATATCTCTTTCAATAAGGTAATGGTGTTTCCTCAGGGAGCTGGCGCATTGGTTTCCCTGGGGAACATGCTTCCTAAAAGCGGCATGATCGGCCTGATTGACATTGGAACATACACAACAGATTTTATGCTGTTTGAGATAAAGAACGGTATGCCAATACCGATGCCTGATGCCTGTGGAAGTGCAGAAGCAGGAATATATCTGGTTCAGCGTGCAATAGCAAGTGAATTTGAGAAACAGACCGGGTCACCTCTCCCGCAAAGAATGTATCAGAAAGCTATGGAGATGGCACGGGACGGGAAGCCTATCAGCTTTGAAAGCAGGAATATAGACTTATATTCTGAATGGAAGCAAGCGCAGAAAGAAGTTGGAGAAACAATAGCAGGACACATAATGGCATTATGGGGAGACCGTACAGGATTTCTTGATATGACCGTTTTTGCTGGTGGTGGATCAATCTGGTTTGGGGAGATACTCGAAAAAATCTTTTCCAACTCCATATATGCCGATGATGCTGTTTTTGCTAATGCTGTAGGGTTTATGAGAATGGCTTCCGGAACGAAAAAACCTTGATGTTATGCGGTTTATCAAGGTTTTTTTGACAAATGTTCCGGTATATATTTGCTGAAACAGAGAAGAAGAGAAAAGTTTCCGGTACAAGGTGATAAAAATGACTCGCAAAGCTAGACGACGATTGGATTTGCAGCTTCCGGAAGATCACCCTATATTCTCATACCCTAAAGGTGTCAGGTCGGCGGTTGCCAGAGAGTGGCTTGATATAGGAGCGCGACTTGCAAACATAGATAAGAACATCGAAAAAATTAAAGAGATGCTGAATAGTCAGAAACCGGAAGATGGCAGTAACTCAGATTTTGACGCATCGGCCTTTGCTGAAAGCATTGAAAAAATATTTGGATAGGAGTGATGCTGTTGTACGAATTAAAAAAACACATGGAGAAACTCCATGAAATATATGAATTTGCAGAATATTTAAAGCTCAAAACCTGGAGTGCTATGGAAAGTATTCAGGATGATCTGGAATTGTACGGTGAATTAACTAAAGAAGAACGGGAATTAGATGCGGAAGTTACTTTTGATGGTAAAGTGTTGAAAATCATAGTCAAAGACTGCCTGCCCAGGAGACCGATGATTAAAAAATCCTTATTAAAATCTGCCTCACTTCTCCGTCAATACTGGGCTGGCAACATAACCAGCGCAATAAGAAGGTTGCCTGAACCTGTTAGGTTTGAAAAAGCAGTTTGTATTATTAAAATAATAACTCCTAAAAACATCGAATGGGATGTCGATAATAGGGCAATCAATATTATAATCAATTCCTTACGAATGACGCAGGTTATAAAGAATGACAGCTGGAACAAATTGTCGCTCTACATTTCTGGAGGTGTAGATAAGGACAATCCCAGGACTGAGATAATGGTAACGGAACAACCTCACGATCCTATCTCACTGCTATTAAATACCAGTTAATAAATACCATAAATGGTATAACAATATATGGTAAAAACCACTCAAAAATAGCGGTTCAACCACGTGGTTGAACCGCCAATAATTTGAGGGGGCTTGAAACCACGTGGCTGATTTGCAAAAATTTGAGACCCGCGTTGCAGTTGTAGCGCGGGTCTCAATGTCTTTTTCAATTCCCACGAAAAGGGGCTGAAAAAGCAATTATGTAGGGCTTTGTATTCCACGGAAGGGCTATTTTATGCACATAGATTTCAAGGGGGTGCTAATGTGGCAAATTTGCCAGATAAATTGACCGATAGAGATGTAGCATTGTTACATTTTCTAGGAAGATGTGGCGTTATGAAAACAGCTCAGGCGAATGTGATCTATGGTGGTGTTAAGAAGTATCATGTCCGCAGAATAGAACGGTTATCGAAGGCAGGTATGATCATCCGTGACAAAGGATATATCAGGCCGACTAAAAAGGGACTGGTTGCGGCAGGTTATGAAGGTGATATTGTGAGAATAAAAAAGCACCAATGTAAAGACCGGGCCTTAGCAGTTGAACTTCTATTAAGGTTTCCTGAATGGAATGTCAGATTCGGAATAGAGTTAAAGCGTCAAGGTATGCTTGAGCGCAGATCGCAGGTTGCAGGTATTATAGAACGAAGCAATCTAAAATATGCCATCTATATGTTGTCGCATGTACCTACTTCCGGTAATGTTACATTCATGAGGAGTGAAATGCGTGATCTTCATTTGTGGGGCATAGAACGCATAGCTGTATTCTGCACAAATAAGAAGATCATCGAAGCCATGACTGTAGAACCGCCAAGTGGCATCAAGGAATTGTGCCTACTCCCTTACCCTGCAGGCGTAGATTCCTTCAGGCGTATTTTCACTAAAGGCTTTGTTGCTTTTATGAACCAACGTTTTCCCGGTTTAAAACCTTGTGCCAGACCCTTTGCTCATTTTGAGTGGCGGGGCAATTACATCACCGTCATGCACACCAATGACCTAGTCAAGCGGCAGACGTTATCAGACTATTTAATCCATGTCCAGAATAGAGAAGCACGGAAATGTCTTTTAGTTTGCACCCCTGGACAGGTAAAAGAACTGCAAAATCAATTCATGAATCATGATGTGGAGTTGATCATAGATGAAGGAACTGATACAGAAATACAAAAACCTTCAGCCACCCAAAAAGAGAATAATTTCCGCAGTCTTGCTCATTACCCTATACATTTTTGACGCATGGCTTATCGGGAGCATCACATTTATATTCAGCGATTGGGACTTAATGCTGCGCTGCCTTCGCAACCCTTTCCTAGCAGCCGTATTAGTCCCCCAGAAAGCATCTATCCCTTTATGGATAGGACTAAATATCCTTGTTTTGCTATCATTAGCGGCAATAGCCTATGGCCTGTGGGCACGCTATCCAGAACTGCAAACACGATTCATGGCAAGCAAAGAACCGCGCATCATAAACGACCCAACGCATGGAACGTCAAACTGGATGGACAGGCAGGAAGCTGAAAAGCACTTCAGTTTCGGACCCGGCCCCGGTATTCTGTTAGGCCGCTTTGAAGGGGAAATGATTCGACACAACAACCCCCGCATGAACCGAAACTGCATTGTGTTCGGGCCGCCCCTCACAGGCAAGACCTGGAGTTTGGTTTTCCCTAATGTCCTGCAGGCGGTAATCTCCGAAGAATCAGCCATCATCACCGACCCAAAAGCTGAGATAATGAGGGAGACACTTAAACTGGCCCAAAAAAAGGGCTATGCAGTCCGTGTTTTCAACCTAGTCGATATGGAATCAAGTGATCGCTGGAACCCAATAGAAGAAGTCAAGACCGACCTTGACGCATACCTCTTATCACAGGTAATCATCGAGAACACGGAAGGCCCGCAGCACCGGCCTTTGGGAGACAAGTTCTGGGAACGATCCGAACACAATTTACTGATCGCTTTAATTCTCTATATTGCCCATGAAGCATCACCCGAAAACCGCAACCTTGCAGGCGTGTACGACCTTTTGACCAGTGGCAGTTTCGATGATCTTGATTCAATATTCAAAAGCCTACCGGATGACCATCCGGCAAAAAGGCCGTACAACCTATTCTCTATGACGGAACGTAAAAACCAAGGCAACATCATCCTAGGGCTTGGAACCCGATTAAAAGTAATCCAAACAGACGCAGTCCGCAGATTGACCGAAAAAAGCGATATTGACCTTGAATTACCCGGCAGGCGCAAATGCATCTACTACTGCGTCATCCCTGATTCCGATACAACATTCCAGTTTCTATCGTCGCTGTTCTTCTCATTCCTGTTTTTAAGGTTGACCCGTCAGGGAGACCGTTTCTGCGGGGGCAACCCTGTACAGGTAAACTTCATCATGGATGAGTTCTGCACGATAGGAGTCCTGCCGGACTTCACAGACAGGATCGCTACCATGCGTTCCAGGAACATCAACTGCATGATGGTAACCCAATCGTTACCGCAACTAAAAAGCAGATACCCTTTCGAATCCTGGAAAGAGATCATCGGCTGTTGTTCCTTGAGACTGATCTGGGGCTCTGCAGAAAAAGAAACATCCCAATACATATCCGATCTTCTAGGGAAAACCACAGTCGAAGAAATATCTTTCCGCAGGGAACGTGGAGAATTTGATTCCGCTACAATAACCAAAGCCCCCAGGGGAAGACCATTACTTGACCCCTCAGAAGTAGGTCGCATACCCTTCGACGAAGGGATCGCTCTAGTCATGGGTGCAAACCCGTTAAGGTTTAAGAAAATGCCCTATACGGAACACCCTCTGGCAGGTGAGCTTGAACCCGTCAAAAAATACGTGCCAGTTAAAGACAGGGAGCTGGACGACCATGATATTATTATCACAGATGAATACAAAGAAACAAGTAAAGACTGGGAAGGGTGGATTGCCAATTAGCTGGAAAACATTCAAAAATGTCGAATAAAATATAAAATAATAGTTGCATCCCAAATCAGAAACAGCTCATCAAGAATACAAAGTAAATGTAGTAACAATTCTCATACATTGACAATAATAATTCCCACCTCTTTAACTCTGTTTATTTGAGGACCATATGATTAAGCGCGCATTAGTTAATAGGTTTTATATTAACTATATGGCTCTAGTGTGCCTGATAGATACCGGTGCCAGGTTTGCTTCATTGCTTTAATTGCCCGGGCTAACAACAAGTAACAAACAACTACTATGGTGGGACTGAGCTTGTGTATCAGCCTTTACAAGTAAAAAGAGAACAAAAGAGATATGGACATTGATTAACCCGTGTGTAGTTCCTAAACGTCATGTAGAGACCTCCCTCTTTTTTGAGACATCAGTTGAGAAAATGGATGCAATAACCTGCTTGATGATCGAAGGAAGGATAAGCCGGATCGGCGGATGCACTAACAGCTACAATATCGGTGTCAATGTCGGCTCACCCCGTCGGGAAGACCATTTCTCCCTTGCATGTGCATGTGATTACCCGGTTTCTTTAGGGATGTGCCTTCCACATGGAGTAATTCCCCATGATTGGTATAATACCTCAACCTTTAAAAAAAAATCAAACATTTTCTTTTATTAACCTGCTCTGCTGCTGTTGATGTTTCTCTTAATAGGTCAAACTCTATGAATTATCTCAATTATTTAGAATTGATGCTGTTTTTGCCCTAACTTATCATAAAAGTACTTGAAATAGAGTTCTGTCTAATAGTGTTGTAATGAAGGGGGGTGGCTGTTTGGGGTAAATTAATGGTGATTTCAATATACTAAATCCGCCAATAAACTAAATATCACCTAAAAGGAGGTAGATGTTTACATGAGTCAAGAAGATATGTTAAAGAAAATATCTGAAGCTGTAGTTTTGGGTGAAACCGAAGGGACTATTGAGGCAGTAAAACAGGCTCTAGATAAAGGCATTGATGCTTTTGAAATTGTAGAAAATGGATTGACGAAAGGAATGGACGTGGTTGGTGAAAAGTTTGAAAAACAAGAATATTTCCTCCCGGATTTGTTGATTGCTGCATCCGCAGTCAAGTCAGCCATGGAAATACTTAAACCTCATCTTGGTACGAAAAAAGCAGACAAGGATGTTTTAATAGTTATGGGAACTGTTGAAGGGGATATCCATGATATCGGTAAGAATTTGGTTATTTCAGCCCTTGAAGCATCTGGTTTTCGTGTCATTGATTTAGGAGTTAATGTTTCTGCAGACAAATTTGCAGAAAGTGTGATGCAGTATAATGCTGATATTGTTGGCTGCTCTGCATTAATTTCAGCTACTATGGTGAATATCAAGGGGGTTATCGATACTCTAGTGGAAAAAGGTGTCAGAAATAAAGTAAAAGTAATGGTTGGTGGCGCACCTCTTGATCAGAAATATGCTGAAAGTATTGGAGCAGATTATTACGGAAAAACACTTCGGGATGCAGTTATTATTGCGAAAACTGTAATGGAGGAGGGAAAGTGAGATGAAAATGACGCCGCGTGAAAGGGTTCTACGTGCGGTTGAAGGAAAAAGCGTAGATAGAACCCCAATGGATTTTGGTGGTTTTATATCTGGTATAGTAGAGGGCTCAAAAAACAAGATTGCCGAAGGTCCCCCTTATGGAGTACGAGCACTATATGAGTATGTTGGCATTGAAGATTATGAGGAACCAGTTGTTTCACCTATACTTAGTGTTGTGGCAAATTTGGATGAACGTTTGCTATTAAGGCTTGGAGTGGATCTCAGACATCTTTTTACTGGATCTCATCCTGTCGAAAAACTGCCAGACGGAAATCTCCGAGACATGTGGGGAATCACCATGCAGCCAGCGGGCTTTTACTGCAGTGTTCCTGATCCATTGACACCACTCAGAAATGCGACCACCGTGAAAGAAATTGAGGATTATCCCTATTGGCCTGACCCCAAAGACCCCGTTTTCCTGGCGGGCATTGATCAGCAAATTAAGAATATTCATGAAACCACCGATTATGCAATTACATTTTTCGCAGGTTATGCTGCTTTAATATTTCATATGTATGCGTGGTTGAGGGGTTTTGATATGTGGCTAACGGATATGCGTAATAACCAAAAAATATATTTTGCATTAACCGAAAAAATAACCGATATAGCTATATCTATAATGAAAGAAACATTATCAGTGGTAGGTCCATATGTTGACATTGTGTTGTACGGCGATGATATGGGGATGCAGACCCAACCATTAATGCCAGTGGAACATTATAGGAAATATGTAAAGCCATGGACAAAAAGATGGGTAACTGAAGTTAAACGGATAGCTCCCCATGTAAAAGTCCAATACCACTGCTGCGGGTCCGTATTTGATTTGATACCAGATTTTATTGACTGTGGCTTTGATATCATCAACCCGATTCAACCACTTGCAAATAAGATGGAAGCCTGGCGACTGAAGAAAGAGTTTGGTGACAGAATCTGCTTACATGGTGGTATCGACATCCAGCGCCTAGTTAACTTCGGTACACCTGAAGAGATTAAAAAGGAAGTCAAAAAAACCTTGGCTATATTCGAGGGCAGCCGCTATATCCTTGCTGCTTCTCATAATATTGAGCCGGAAACACCCCCTGAAAACATTGTAGCTATCTTTGACGGCGCTAGAGAATATGCCGAGGGCATATAAGCAGTAATTGAGAAGGACCGATAATATCGGTCCTTCTCAAATCGCTAATTAGAAGTATCTTAACAAAGCAAGAAAGTGTAATCGAGAGGAGGTTTAAAAAGTTGCTGATTATCGGGGAAAAGTTGAACAGCACTATATTACCGGTACGAGAAGCGATTACATCCAGGAATGAAAAATATATTCAGGAATTAGCTTACAAACAGGTAGCTGCAGGTGCTGATATGTTGGATGTTAATACAGCCATGGGTTTGGAAAATGAAGAGGATGATATGGTCTGGCTAGTGCAGACTGTTCAATCTGCTGTAAATGTGCCGTTATGTATTGACGCTACCAAGGCCAGTGTCATCAAAAAGGCACTGCAAGTACACCAAGGGAGGGCGATGATCAATTCCATATCCCTTGAGGAAAAACGCATCAAGGAGATTTTACCCTTGGTAGTAGAATATGGCTGCCCTGTGATTGCTCTTACTATGGATGATAAAGGAATTCCTGATTCCACTGAAGGAAGATTAGAAATAGCTGAAAAGTTAGTTGAGATTGCAGAGCAAAACAAAATAAGTTTAGACGATTTTTACATAGATCCTCTAGTGCTACCAATCGCAGTGAATGATAAAAATGCGCTAATATTTTTTAACTGCTTGTCAGAGATTAAAAAACGTTACAAAGTTAAGACAATCTCTGGCCTTAGTAATGTCTCCTATTCATTGCCCTTAAGAAAATTAATCAACCGCTCATTTCTTACTATGTGTATGGCTTTGGGGATGGATGCTGCCATTCTAGATCCCCTCGATAATAAGCTTATGTCTGCTTTAGCTGCAAATAATATATTGTTGAATGAGGATAAAATGTGTCAGGCATATTTAAAAGCCTACCGAAACGGGGTATTGTTAGATTAGCAGGCATACTACAGTATGGCGCATAACCTTTATTTACATTTGGCTAAGGTTTACGCAAATTGGAAAAAAGTTTCTCTACTCCAACAATGCCCGGGTCTTTCACATGTCAATACATGGGTGTACACAAATTACCCAGCCTTCACTTAATCCGATAGACAACAACTACTGTTTTCTAATTATCCCCGGGTTAAAATAAAAGACCGGTAAGCAAATTCATGCTGTCGGCGACAAAATCAGTCGGAAGCAACTGGCAGAAGCGACACGACAATAGTATTATTGCTGCTACATGATTGTAGGTATTGTAAAATTTTGATGCGTCGACACTGGGCGTAGAATTAGGATGTACTGATATTGGAATATAGACATCATCTTAATATTGATCCCTTACTCCGGAAATGCTGCATAAAAATGGAGTATCCATCTTTGACTGACCAGCGCCCTGATTGGGAGCGTTTAAAGGATAATATATTTCCTTGGGATGGTAATATTTCGCTTTTTCTAATCCGGCGCTTGCCGAAAATAATCAAGGAAGCCAGCCACCACCTAACCCTAGTTATGGACGATAAGGAGCTCTTGGGAATTGAAAAAGGAAATACCGCTGATAGACTGCTGGGCATGGCTTTTGATATCGGGACAACAAATGTGATCGGATATTTAGTGGATTTAATTACAGGTAAAGAGCTGTGTAAAGTATCCGCCCAAAATCCCCAGGTAGACTATGGTGATGATGTTATATCTCGAATTACTTTTGCTGCCTTGGAAGAAGAGGGATTGCATAAAATTCAAAAATGTATCATCGAGGTAGTTAATGATCTGATTGTTAATGCAGCGGTTCAATCAAATACTTCCCCAGAACAAATTTATGCTCTTCTGATAGTTGGCGATACATGTATGCACCATTTCTTCATGGGAATCAATCCGGCTCAGATTGCGCTATATCCCTATATACCTGTTATTAAAAGCCCTCTGGTAGTACCGGCAAGGGAATTAGGTGTTTGTATTAATTCTAACGGTAGGATTTATGCTTTACCAAATATAGGAGGATTTATCGGTTCTGACACGGTCGCTGTCATCATAGCTACAGGTATGAATAGTTGTGAAGGGATAAAGTTGGCCATTGATCTTGGAACCAATTGTGAAATAATTTTGGGTAACAGTAAACGTTTGCTAGTTTGTTCCACAGCTGCGGGCTCTGCTTTTGAAGGCAGTCAGATTCTTTGCGGGATGGGGGCTGTCAAAGGGGCAATAGATTGTGTTAAGGTAAGCCATCAGATAACTTATACTGTAATTGGTGGGGGACAACCTCAAGGTATTTGTGGATCTGGATTAATCGATGTAGTGGCTGGCTTATTAAAGTACGGGATAATCAACGAAAAGGGATATATTCTCTCTCCATCAAATGTTAATAGTAACGTACCTAACTGTTTGAAAGACCGCATTATAAAATATAATGGGGCTAATGCTTTTTTATTGGTAGATGAATCAGTGAAGTCCAGCAGCAGCAAACCAATTATAGTTACTCAGCAAGATGTGCGGGAGCTTCAGCTTGCAAAAAGTGCGATCCGCACGGGAGTTCATGCGTTAATGGATCAATTCGGGATATCGGCTGATGAAATTGAAGAGGTGCTAATAACAGGTTCATTTGGAAATCAGCTTGATCCCGCTAGCATATATACAATCGGGATGCTCCCCTTAAAACTTCAAAATAAAGTAAAGTTAGTGGGTCATGCCGCAGGGGCTGGGGCGAAAGAAGCACTTCTTTTTAAAAACAAGTACAAGGAGGCTGAATTAATGTTAAATATCACTGATTATCTTGAGCTTTCTGCTTATAACAATTTCAATGATCTGTTTGCCTCGTTTCTTGCTTTTCCCCCGCAGAATCAAAGAGGTGAACAGATCGGACAATGGTGATGAGGAATGGGCGTTGACACAAAACGAGTTATACTTAAGAAGATCGCTGATGCAGTGGTTAAAGGTGATTCATCCCAGGTTAAAGAATACATAGAAGATGCGCTAGCATTAGGACTTTTCCCCGATGTTATTATTAAGGAAGGCCTATTACCCGGCATAGAATTGGTAAGTGAAAAACATCAGAGGGGTGAATTCTATGTGGGTGATTTGATCGCTTCCGCAGGTGCCATGCAGGCGGGAGCAAAAATAATTAAGAAAAAACTAAGGAGGGAAACTGCGGCCGGTACTCAAGGGTGGATTGTCATCGGCACCATCGAGGGAGATATTCACGACCTGGGCAAAAACATTGTATCTTTGACCCTGGAAGGAAGCGGTTATGAAGTAGTTGATCTTGGAGTAAATGTTAGCCCAACACAGTTTGTAGAGGCGGTAAACAAATATCATCCGGATGTTGTCTGCATCTCATCTCTGATGACTATTACCATGCTTAATATGAAGGAAGTAATCAAAGCACTTGAAAAAGCGGGGTTGCGCCACCGGGTTAAAATCGTTATAGGTGGGGCCTCGGTGACTCATGACTTTGCCGCTAAAATAGGAGCGGACGCCTATGTCAAATATGGTACAGATATTGTGAAGAAAATTAAGGAGCTCTCTTGTAAAGAGGATGAAGATAAACACCCCGTCAA
>ENA-OWPA01001594-OWPA01001594.1-bioreactor-metagenome-genome-assembly--contig:-NODE-1594-length-14022-cov-6.789459_pt1 | contig 14022 bp, 10 predicted proteins | sample MGYA00238139_ERZ651803 | MGnify/ENA primary metagenome ERZ651803 (study PRJEB26909, sample SAMN07631231) | bioreactor metagenome | isolation source: Switchgrass digestor | place: USA: Dartmouth...
TGGGATTGGCTCTAATACTAGCTATTGCTTGGGGATATAGGGAATATACAATGAGAAGGCAATTGGAAGTCACACTGGAGAACAACTACCAAAGACTATTCTTCGAAGTAAAAAAACACGTGGAAAACGTACAGACCAACCTTTCAAAGGCTATGGTAGCCAATTCAAGAGAGCAGAATGTTCTTCTCTTATCACAAATAATGAATGAAGCATATTTTGCAGAAGATAAATTGGCTCAATTGCCAGTACCTCAATCAGACATTGCCAAGACCCAAAAGTTTTTGAACCAAGCAGCTGATTATAGCTTCTATCTAATTCGAACCCATTTAGACGGAAAACCATTGACCAATGAACAGAGAGGACAGCTAGCAAATTTACAGGAAAATTCAGCTACATTTAATAGTGAATTATCAAAACTTCAATCCCAATTAGCAGAAAAGAACTTTGTAATAGGCTCCCTCAGCAATAGACAAACAGCAAGAGTAGAAAAAGGAAATGAAAACATATTCCAGACTACATTGGTAGACATAGACAAAAATATGGCAAAAGTGCCAAGGCTAATATATGATGGACCCTTTGCTGATGAAATGATAGACAGAAAGCCAGTAGGGCTTACTGGAGAAAATGTATCCAGAGAAAGAGCTATGAATATTGCTAAGGAATTCTTTGGAGCAAACAAGGTGAAAAAGATTAATTCCTTTGAAGAAGGAGAGCATATAGATGAAGTAGCCATCCCATCCTATAACTTTAGCCTACAGCCTACCAACGCAACAAATGATCTATCTGTCTACATTGGCGTATCCAGAAAAGGCGGCCACGTAATATGGATGAGAAATCCAAGACCAATTGGCCAGGAGAAGATAACAATAGAACAGGCTCAAAAAAGAGCATTACAGTTCCTTGAGTCAAAAGGATTTAAAAACATGGAGCCAAACTACTATCAGAAATATGATGGTGGGGTATTATTCAACTTCGTACTGACAGAGGAAAATGTAACCATATATCCAGACCTTATAAAAGTTAAAGTAGCTTTAGATAATGGAGAAATAGTAGCCTTTGATGCTGCTCAATATTACTCATACCATCATAACAGAAACATTAAACAGCCACAGTTATCCTTAGAGGAGGCTAAGAATAAATTAAGAGAAGACTTTGAAGTAAATTCATCAAGACTTGCCATCATACCTAAAGGTAAAGACGAAGTAATGTGCTATGAATTCAAAGGAAGATATATGAATGGAGAATTCATAATATATGTAAATGCTGACAATGGCAAGGAAGAAGATGTACTTCAATTGGTCATAGACGAAAACGGAACACTTACATTCTAATATAAAATTAAATAATTATTGTAAATTCCCTCTTATACTAATAAAATATAGTAGAAGGGGGAATTTATTTATGGATAACAGACCAATTGGAGTATTTGATTCTGGCATTGGCGGACTAACAGTCCTTAAGGAGATAGCAGAGCAATTACCAGGAGAAGATGTAGTATATTTTGGCGACACAGCTCGAATACCCTATGGTTCCAGATCTAAGGAGACGGTCATAAGATATTTCTTACAGTCAGCAAGATTTTTACTAACTAAGAACATAAAGGCCATAGTCATTGCTTGTAATACTGCTTCTGCATTGGCTATGGAGGAAGCTCAGAAGCAATTTGAAGTACCAATAATTGGGGTAATAGAGCCTGGAGCAAAAGCTGCTGTGGCTGCTACAAAGAATTCCAAAATAGGCGTAATAGCCACAAAAGCAACCATAAACAGCCAATCCTATCAGAGAACAATAAGGAGATTGCTCCCTTCAGCTGAAGTCATAGGAGTTGCCTGTCCTTTGTTTGTTCCCATAGTAGAAGAGGGATGGGAAAATTCTGATGTAGCTTATATGGTATCAAAACACTACCTTTTAGAATTAAAAGAGCATAACATAGATTCTCTTGTATTAGGATGTACCCACTATCCTGCCTTAAGATATACCATAGATAAGGTGTTCGATGGAAAGGTGACTCTCATAAATCCTGCCTATGAAACAGCTAAGGTTGTAAAATCCCTACTAAAGGAAAAGAATATGCTTTCATCTAAGCTAGATGGAGGGAATCACTACTTTTATGTAAGTGATGATCCTGAAAACTTCAAAAGAGTAGGTGGCAATATACTTAAGAGGGAGATTGAACAGATTGAAAAAGTCAATATAGAAGAATTATAGGCACATTAGGTGCCTATATTTTGGCTTTTGATGCCGAAAATTGAGCAAAGGAGGATTGCTTGTGAAAAAATTCTTCTCTGAAAAAAATGTGCTCATGATATTGGACAATATAGATGTGGGAATCCATATTGTGGACAAGAACGGAAAAGCAGTCTATTACAATAGATATGCCCAGCAGATAGAAGCTATAGATCCCAAGAAAGTTCTAGGACGCCACATACTGGAAGTATATCCTTCCCTTACTGCAGAAACCTCCACACTTCTTAAGGTCATAAAAACTGGACAGCCCATATACAATCAAGAGCAGACCCTTTTTAACTACAAAGGAGAGAGGATAACTACCATTAACACATCCCTTCCAATAAAAAACGACAAGGGAGAAATACTAGGAGCAGTAGAGATTTCCAAGGATATTACTCAAGTCAGGAAGATGTCTGAGGAGATAGTTGATTTAAAAAACGCTCTGTACAATAATTCTAAGTCTAATACAAAGCCTGAGAAATCCACTGCTAGATATAGCTTGATTGACATTGTGGGAATAAACGAGAAGATACTAGAACTTAAGAAGTTAGCCCTAAAGGCGTCGGAAAGTACTGCACCAGTGCTTATCTACGGGGAAACGGGAACAGGGAAAGAGCTCCTTGTCCATGGCATACACAATGCCAGTCAAAGAAAGGATAAGCCCTTTATAGCTCAAAACTGTGCAGCCATGCCTGCTAATCTACTGGAGGGAATACTTTTTGGAACGGTCAAGGGAAGCTTTACAGGAGCTGTAGATAGAAAGGGGCTTTTTGAGCTAGCCCATGGAGGGACTTTGTTTTTAGATGAAATAAACTCCATGCCTTGGGAGCTTCAGTCAAAGCTGCTTAGAGTCCTTCAGGATAACACCATAAGACCAGTAGGAGCTACAAAGGACATATACGTGGATGTGAGAGTAATTGCAGCCACCAACATACCACCTGAGGAGGCCATAGAGAAGAACATACTCAGAAAGGATTTGTACTATAGGCTAAACGTCATCAGTTTAAGCATTCCGCCTTTGAGAGAAAGGAAGGAAGATATTCCAATACTTACAGACTACTTCATAAATAAGTTTAATAAGAAGTTGAAAAAATCTGTAAGGGGAGTATCCAAGGAAGTGATGGATGTATTCTTAAGCTATCCATGGGAAGGTAATGTAAGAGAGCTTGAGAACACCATAGAAGGCATCATGACCATTTACGACATGGACACCATACAGCTTAAACACCTACCACCTAGAATTAAGGAAAATATGAAAGCCAATGAAACATATTCTTTGAAAGAACAGTTGGAACATATGGAAAGAAATATCATACAGGATGCCCTTGAAAGGGCAGACTACAATATAAGTCATGCAGCTGAGATTTTAAACATTCCTCGACAAACTCTCCAATACAAGATTTCCAAATATAACCTAAAAAGATGGGAATAACTTTCTTTTTTAGTGCCACTTTTAATAGTTGCTTAATTTTCGGCATTTAATACACAAAAATTGATATTAAATTAACAAGCTTATAAAGCCTACGGTCAACAAAAAAATCCCCGTTTGAGAAATGATTCTTGATGGCAATTTTTCCTATGGCTATAATGTGAGAAGTTTCCTAGATTTTACTACAATCTTCTAGGAACTTTTTTTATTTTTCAAAATTGGCACAAATATTGCAAAATATATATTCGACAAACTATTTTTAAAAGGAGGAATTGTCTTATGAAAATAGGAAATCCATACGGAACTCATAGGGTTATTGAACCAAAGGGAGTATTACCACAACCAGCTTATAAAATAGATAATACTATGGAAATCTATGACAACGAAATACTAATTGACGTTAAGACTTTAAACATTGATTCAGCTAGCTTTACTCAAATAAAGGAACAAGCTAAAGATGATGTAGAAGAGATCAAGAAGATAATGTTGGGAATAGTAGCAGAAAGAGGTAAACATCATAACCCAGTAACTGGTTCTGGTGGAATGCTAATAGGTACTGTTGAGCAGATTGGACCAGCTTTAGAAGGAAAGACAGATCTAAAAGTTGGAGATAAGATAGCTACACTAGTATCTCTATCATTAACTCCTCTTAGAATAGACGAAATACTAGAAGTAAGACCAGAAATAGACCAAGTTGACATAAAAGGAAAAGCTATACTATTTGAATCAGGCATATATGCTAAGATACCAAACGATCTTCCAGAGAACTTAGTACTATCCGTATTGGACGTAGCAGGGGCACCAGCTCAAACAGCAAAACTTGTAAAACCAGGGGATACAGTTGTTGTAATTGGAGGAACAGGAAAATCTGGAATGCTATGCTTATATGAAGCTAAGAAGAGAGCAGGAATCACAGGAAAAGTTATATGCATAGGTTCAAGGGACGAGACTTTGGAAAGAGTAAAAGCTATCAATCTTGCAGATGAATATGTAAAAGCTGATGCTACTGATGCAGTAGGATTAATGGAAAAAGTTAAAGAATTAACAAATGGCAAGATGGCAGATATAGTAATCAACACTGTAAACATTCCTAATACAGAAATGTCAAGCATATTATGTACTAGAGATGGAGGACTAGTATATTTCTTCAGCATGGCAACAAGCTTTACAAAGGCAGCATTAGGAGCAGAAGGAGTAGGCAAGGACGTAACAATGCTAATAGGAAATGGATATACAAAGGGACATGCAGAAATATCACTGCAAATAATGAGAGAATGCGAACCTCTAAGAAAGGTATTCGAAGAGCTGTACGCATAAAATTTCCGGAATATATATTTAAATATAAACAGTTGGCAATTTGCAGGGCGGGTATATGGGCATATTAATAGGCCATAAGCTCCTGCCCGGATAATTGTCAATTAAAAAATGAAAGGAGTGTTCAAACAATGAGGCATTTTAAAGACATAGAACTGTGGAAAGATGTAACAGAAGAACAATGGAATGATTGGCAATGGCAAGTTAGAAATAGAATCACCGATGTAGACACTCTTGGGAAAATAATAAACCTAACAGAACAGGAAAAGAAGGATATACAAGAAGTATTAGGAAAATTCAGAATGGGTATTACGCCATATTATGCATCATTGATGGATCCAGATGATCCTAAGGACCCAATCAGAATGCAGGCAGTACCAACAATAATGGAAACTCATAAGAGTTCAGCAGACCTGTTGGACCCATTGGCAGAAGACGAGGATTCTCCAGTGCCAGGACTTACTCACAGATATCCTGACAGGGTATTGTTCTTAATAACAGACCAATGCTCAATGTACTGCAGACATTGTACCAGAAGAAGATTTGCAGGGCAACAGGATTCAGGAGCACCAAAGGACAGAATAGACAAATGCATTGAGTACATTAGAAATACACCACAGGTTAGAGACGTATTGCTATCAGGTGGAGACGCACTGCTTGTATCTGATGAAAGATTGGAGTACATCATCAGCGAATTGAGAAAGATTCCTCATGTAGAAATAATAAGGCTTGGATCACGTACTCCAGTAGTAATGCCAATGAGAATTACAGACAACCTGGTAAACATGCTTAAGAAATATCATCCAATATGGTTAAATACACATTTCAACCATCCAAAGGAAGTAACACCAGAAGCAATGGAAGCTTGCAGAAAGCTTGCTGATGCTGGTATACCACTTGGAAACCAATCAGTATTGCTAAGAGGAGTAAACGATTGCCCTCATATCATGAAGGAATTAGTTCATAAACTGGTAAAGATGAGAGTCAGACCATACTACATTTATCAGTGCGACCTTTCAATGGGAATTGAACACTTTAGAACCAAGGTTTCAAAAGGTATAGAAATAATTGAAGCATTAAGAGGACATACTTCAGGATATGCAGTACCTACATTTGTAGTAGATGCTCCTGGAGGAGGAGGAAAGACTCCAGTTATGCCTCAATACGTAATAAGCCAGTCACCAACTAAGATAGTTCTAAGAAACTATGAAGGAGTTATAACAACCTATACAGAACCTCAGTATATTGAAGAACCATGCAACTGCCCAACATGCAGAGGAGAAAGGGCAAAATTAACTACAGGCGTTGCAGAGCTGTTAGAAGGACCAGAAGTAAGAGCAATGGAGCCAAAGGACCTGGCAAGAAAACAGCGTAAATTCAAAGCTGAATAAAGTTGATATATATTTTAATTAATCTAAAGGGGGGGATTGAGTGCTAATTAGCAGCATTCATGGAAAATACAAAACAATATCCATAGTAGGAATGGCCAAAAACAGCGGCAAAACAGTAGCATTAAACCATATTATAGGTGAAACCCTAAGTCTAGGGATTACAATTGGAATTCTGTCAACAGGAAGAGATGGGGAATCGGTGGATGTGCTGACAGAAACGGAAAAGCCTAAGATATTTGTCGAAGAAGGAACAATAGTGGTAACCACTTCAACCTTATTGTCCATAAGCGATGCTACTGTGGAAATCATGAAAGTAACAGACTACAGAACCCCCTTAGGAAATATTCTGATCGGAAAGGTAAAGGTAAGCGGATATTTACAGATATCAGGACCTCAAACTGCCAAGGAAATAAAGGATATTACAAATATCCTTTTTAGCCTTGGAGCGGATATGGTAATCATAGATGGAGCGATAGACAGAAAGTTTTCTGCAGCTCCATCTATTTCTGAAGCAACTATATTGGCTACAGGAGCTGTTTTAAGCAGAGATATGAACAGAGTAATTGAAGAAACAGTCCATCTGGTAAATCTGTTTAAACTGCCTTCCATAGAGGATTCCAAGGCGAGGGAAATCATAGAAGGGCTAATGGATAGAGGAGAAATAGCAATAATAGATAAGGATTTAAATGTCAAGACTCTGGATATTAAAACAGCCTTAAGCGGTGGCAGGATTATTGGAGAAAACCTAAGGGACGATTCCAGGTATGTAGTTATTACAGGGTCCCTTATTGGCAAAACCCTGGAGGACATAATCCTTACAACTGACAAGTACAAAAATGTAGATATTGTAATATCTGACGGCACCAGAATATTCGTATCTCCAAAGGATTGGATAATGTATCAGCGATATGGAATCAATGTAAAGGTACTCTATCCAATAAACCTGGTAGCGGTAACCTTAAATCCCTATGCACCTCAAGGCTACTACTTTGACCCGGAGGAATTTTTAAGAAGAACAAGGCATTATGTCAAGGATATACCAGTTGTAGATTTGATGCTGGGGGGTGTATGAATTGGAATTCATGAACAATGAAACAATGAGCTCCCTGGATTTTCAATATATATTGGATAAGATAGATATAAAGACCCCCTATGGACTTATGTACAAGAAGAAGATGAAAGCCTTTCTGCCAGGAGAAGAGGAATCCTTAAGGGAGGAGCTGGATAGAATTGACAGGCTTTTGCCCTTTCTCGACGATGGTTTTATAAATAGCATTCACACTGTATTTTGCAGCATAAAGGATATAAGAAACACAATACAAAGGGCAATGAAGGGAATGATTCTATCTGAAGTGGAGCTTTTTGAAATAAAAAGCTTTCTTTTTTCAGTCAGGGACCTGGAAGCAATACTTGCTGAGAGAAAAATAGAGGATTACGATATTAAAGCCGTAAGAGAGCTGGAAAAAAGCTTGGATCCAGATAATACAGGCATATGCACTTTTTATATATATGATAGCTATTCGGATGAGCTAAGGAATATAAGGCAAGAGATAAGAAATATTGAAGGAGATATAAAAAAAGCCAGGAAAGCTGCCAAGGAAAAGGTGGAAGAGGATATAAACATTAGAATTAACCCTGATGGAACTGTTACAGTACCAAAGGAAAATATCAACCTTGTTGATAAGCTAAAGAACCATCCATATCTTTCCTATATATCTGAAAACTACCTTTATATAAAATACTCCATCAGGAAAACTGAGGATGTTCTGCTGCTGGAAAACAAGCTTCTGGTTCTTAAGGACAAAGAGGAAAAAGAGGAAGAGAGGATAAGGAAATCACTTACCGATAAGGTAAACAGCTCAGCTAAAAAAATATGGAGAAATATTGCCAATATAGGAAAGCTGGATTTTCTTATGGCTAAGGCCATGCTTGCTGTGGAAATTAAGGCAGTAAAGCCAAATATAGTATCAGACCATATAATCAGCATAAAAAAGGGAAGGCATCCTAAAATAGAAGAGATGCTAAATAAGAAGGGGCTGAGGTTTACTCCTATATCAGTTTCCTTAAAGGAAGGTGTTACTGTTATTACAGGAGCTAACATGGGAGGAAAGACAGTCAGCCTGAAGCTAATAGGGCTGTTGGCATGTATGGCTCAGCATGGATTATTTGTACCAGCTGAGGAAATGACTCTGGGACTTAACGGATTTATTAAATCCTCCATAGGGGACCTTCAATCCATAGACCGGGGATTGAGTACCTTTGGAAGTGAGATAAAGCTTATTGAAGAGGCCATAGAAATTGCGGATAAAAAAGGGCTGATACTGGTGGATGAGCTGGCAAGAGGTACCAACCCGCGGGAAGGCTATGCCATATCAAAGGCAATAGTACAGTACTTAAAGGAGAAGCCATCCATAACCATAATGACAACCCATTATGATAATATAGGAGATATGGAAGGCATACTTCATCTTCAGGTAGTAGGCCTATCCAATATTAACTTCAAGGAGCTGGAATCAAGGCTATATGGATTAACTTCTGACAGGCTGGAAGTTATCAATTCCCTTATGAATTATGAGCTTATGGAAGTGGAAAAAGTTGCCCAGGTTCCTAAGGATGCCATAAATATAGCCCGAATAATGGGATTAAATCCTGAAATAATAAAACTGGCAGAAAAAAATCTGGAACAAGAATAAGACAGAGGGACGGTTCTCTTGTCTTATTTCAAATGAAGAAAGAAAGGATGTGAAGCATTTGAGTAAATTAAATTTGGATCAAACGCTAATTGATAGTTCAAGAAATTCAGCTAGGAAAATAGTTGATGAGGTTCAAAAATTCATAGACCTTCATACCACAACTGCTACAGAGAGAACAATAGCTAGGCTATTAGGAGTAGATGGTGTTGATGACATTGGAAAGCCACTGCCAAACGTATTAGTAGACAGCATAAAGGAAGGAAATGGATTAGGAAGAGGATTAGCCTACTGGTTGGGAAATGCAGTTGTTCAGACTGGAGATACTCCACAGGAAATTGCTGAGAAAGTATCAAGAAAGGAACTGGATATACTTCGCCTTCCAACAGCCAGTGAAGAAAAGATTAAAGAAACAGTAACTGACATGGCAAAGGTGGCAGTAGAAAAGATTGCCAACAACAGGAAAAAGAGAGAAGAGCTTATATCCGTTCTTGGAGAAGGAAGGAAGCCTTACCTGTATGTAATAGTTGCTACAGGCAATATATATGAAGACGTAGAGCAGGCTAAATCAGCTGTCCGACAAGGTGCAGACATAATAGCGGTAATTAGAACTACAGGACAGAGCTTATTAGACTATGTACCCTATGGTCCAACTACTGAAGGATTTGGAGGAACCTATGCAACTCAGGAAAACTTCAGAATCATGAGAAAGGCTCTGGATGAAGTTGGACAGGAAGTAGGAAGATATATAAGGCTTTGCAACTACTGCTCAGGATTGTGCATGCCTGAAATTGCAGCTATGGGCGCTATGGAAAGGCTGGACGTAATGCTGAATGATGCACTGTATGGAATACTATTCAGGGACATCAACATGCAGAGAACATTAGTAGACCAATTCTTCTCAAGGGTTATAAACGGATTTGCAGGAATAATCATAAACACCGGAGAAGACAATTACCTTACAACAGCAGATGCAGTAGAGGAAGCCCATACAGTACTGGCATCCCAATTCATAAACGAGCAGTTTGCACTTAAAGCAGGTATTCCAGAGGAGCAAATGGGATTAGGCCATGCCTTTGAAATGAACCCCGATATTGAAAATGGATTCCTGTTGGAACTGGCTCAGGCTCAAATGGCAAGAGAGATATTCCCTAAAGCACCATTAAAATACATGCCTCCAACAAAATATATGACTGGAAACATATTCAAAGGTCATCTGCAGGATGCAATGTTTAACCTGGTTTCTATAATGACTAACCAAGGAATTCAGCTGTTAGGAATGCTGACAGAGGCAATTCACACTCCTCACCTGCATGATAGATACCTGTCCCTTGAAAATGCCAAGTATATATTCAACAATGCAAGAAATCTTGGAGATGAGATTATGTTCAAAGAAGGCGGCATTATTCAAACCAGGGCTCAGGAAGTTCTAAAGAAGGCAGAAGAGCTATTGAGACAAATTGAAAGAGAAGGTCTGTTTGCTACAATAGAACAGGGTAAATTTGGAGGAGTAAAAAGGTCAAGAACTGGCGGCAAAGGACTAGATGGAGTAGCTAAAAAGGATCCAGGTTATTTCAATCCATTTATTGAGCTGATGCTTGGAGGTGAAAGGTAATGAAGGTGGACTTAACAAAGGTTAAACCTTATGGAGATACACTAAACGATGGAATGGTGCAGCTAAGCTTCACATTGCCTGTGCCCTACGGAGATGAAGCTATAGAGGCAGCCAGACAGTTAGTCAGGAAGATGGGACTTGAAGAGCCTTCAGTAGTCTATTCAAAGGATTTGGTAGGTTTTAGCTATTTTATAGTATACGCAAAGGCAACTCAAACTGTAGACTATACTAAGATAGAAGTACCTAAGGTAGATGTTGAAGTAATGGATAAGGAACAGGTAGAAGAGTATATAAGGGAAAACATCAAGAGAAATGTTGTTATAGTAGGTGCATGTACCGGTACAGATGCTCATACAGTTGGAATAGATGCTATAATGAACATGAAAGGATATGCCGGCCACTACGGGCTGGAGAGATATGAAGGCATAGATGCATATAACCTGGGAAGCCAGGTTCCCAATGAAGAATTGGTGGCAAAGGCTATAGAACTAAATGCAGATGCAATACTTGTTTCACAGGTTGTAACTCAAAAGGATGTGCACATTCCAAACCTTACGCAGCTTGTAGAATTGCTGGAAGCAGAAGGCATAAGAGATAAGGTTATACTAGTATGCGGCGGACCAAGGATTTCCCATGAGCTGGCAAAGGAACTGGGATATGATGCGGGATTCGGCGCAGGAACTTTTGCAGAGGATGTTGCAAGCTTTGTAGTTACAGAAATGGTAAAAAGAAAACTGGTATAGGTAATTGGCGAATACTTGAGTTCAAGTATTCGCTTTTTTGTTAAAGCTTAAGGGAATATATAGAGGTATTTGCTTAAATTGTTGACTGAAAATTGAAATTACAATAGAATATAATCATAATTGTTGAATGACAATAATCGATATTGTGTGACATATTTCATCTGTATGCTTCTGTTAAAGCAAAAGATAAAGTACATATTTTGGAGGTGCACAAGTTGGTAATAAAAATAGACTTAAACTCCAGCACCTGGATTAAGAGCCAGGCTAATACCGTAAGGGACAAGCTAATAGATTTGCAGAGCAGAATAGCAGACACCTTGGATTATGATATCTGTTTGTCATTATTATTTAACGACTCAAGAAATATAGCCATAGTAAAGAACAAATACGTTCGGTACAGCAAATTATCGGATTTAGGGATTCCGGAGGTAATTTTCATTAACAAGGAAATACATAGGGCAATTAAGAATCTTATAAGCATAAAGGATATAGTTGAAGTCCATGAGAATAGCATGTACCCCATATTAATAGAAGGGATGAAGTCAGAGGTATATATACCAATATTTGAAGCCGCTGATTTGCATGGTAATTCTTTAAGGCTTATAGGCAGCATATACCTGGGTACCAGTAACCATAAGGATTTTCCCAGGGACATATTTCAAAAAGAGCTTATTGATTTGATTTCAGATATTTCAAAGCTGTATACAATAGTATTGGACAATCTTAGGGATATAGAAAAAGCCATAAATATTATTTCCATATTTGTAGAGATACTGGAGAACAAGGAAAAATACCTTCCTAATCACAGCTTTAATGTAGCCAATTGGTGCAGGGAAATTGGGATGATATTAGGCTATGACCGGGAAAAGCTGACCAGATTAACCTATGCAGGATTATTGCATGACATTGGGAAATGCCTCATTGATACACAGATATTAAACAAGCCTGGAAAGCTTACTGAAGAGGAATATGCTGTGGTAAAGGAACATTCTATAATAGGTCACAGGATCTCACAGGTCATATTACATGATATCCCCTTATTAAAGGATATTCCAAGAATTATTAAATACCATCATGAAAGGTATGACGGCAAAGGGTATCCTTTAGGACTTAAAGAAGAAGAAGTTCCCTTTGACAGCTATATAATCGGCATAGCTGATGCTGTGGATACAATGCTGTCTGAAAGACCGTACAAGAGGGCAATGGCTTTAAAGGATGTTATTAAGGAGCTGTATAAAAACAGGGGAAAGCAATTTCATCCTTACCTGGTGGATATAATGGCAGAAAGGCTCATAAAAGCTCAGAATCAGTTAGATGAAAACCTGATACAGAATATGGAATTAAGCACCCTTATAATAAACCAGAAAGACAATTTGACTATTATAGAAGGTACACTGATTCATTTGAATGGCTACTATATATTCAAACCATCAAAAAAATCTGAAGTGCAGGAAATAAGCATGGCAGATATTACAAGCGCTGAAATAGCCATCAAGGACCTGAAAAATATAAACTATTATTATGCGAAAGTAGAGGATTTCGTGAATAATCAGTTTTATATTTCGTCCATTAAGCTAATTCCATCAGCAAATATATTTAGCTTGCTGTGGAACCTGGATGGCGTGTTATATGAGCCAGAGGACAATAGTCCACTTCCCATAGAGATAACCAAGGTTGGCGGAGATTTCCTGTCCTTTTTTGTGGATAACAGCTATGATTTTGTTGATATAATAATGAAAAAGATGTTAAATAAGCCCATAAAGGTTAGGATTATTTTTGATGATTTTAGTACTGATATAACAGGAACCATTGTAAATAGCTATAACTTTGGCCCTTATAGATATTTTAATCTCAACTACACAAATATTCCAGAAAATAAGAGGGATAGCATATACAGGCAGCTTTTCAAAAAGCAAATAGAGCTGAGAAAAGCAGTTTCACAGCTCAAATAGGTAACAATTGACGATTGGCAATTATGCTTTCTTTTGACCATTATCAATTGTCAATCGTCCAATAAGCTTTCATCAATATGGGAATTAATACAATTTGAATTATAATACCAGGAATAGCTGTCAGTGTCATCCCATATATGTAAGCCTTTATAGGTGGCATTGTAATGCCAAATCCATTCGCCAGTATTAACAAAGTAAGGGCAGCACTTATTCTGCCACCAATCATGCTGATAATCAATGATAGCATAAGGTTTACTTTCACCTTCCTATATAATAGACCAGACAGCAATCCATATACTGTCAATTCAACCATCATGATCCATAATACTGGTGTTGGAGGCATACCTGTTAAGCTATGGTTTATAAAAGGAGTAATAAAGCCAATTATAGACCCTAGCATCGGACCAAGGATGAATCCAGAAATTATAACAGGTATGTGCATTGGAAGAAATACTGCTCCATTTATTCCTGTCATATGAAATACGGTAGGAAGTATAATTCCTATTGCCAATAAAAGCCCTGCTTTAACTAAATCCTTTGTTTTAATCATGTCAAATCTCCTTTCCTTTTTCTGTAAATGGTAGTTAGTGTAAAATAATTGTAGGAAAAAATACAAAAAAGAATAGCCCCATATGTTATGATAGAAGTGTCAAAAACAA
>ENA-OWPA01001599-OWPA01001599.1-bioreactor-metagenome-genome-assembly--contig:-NODE-1599-length-13925-cov-19.658001_pt1 | contig 13925 bp, 11 predicted proteins | sample MGYA00238139_ERZ651803 | MGnify/ENA primary metagenome ERZ651803 (study PRJEB26909, sample SAMN07631231) | bioreactor metagenome | isolation source: Switchgrass digestor | place: USA: Dartmouth...
TGACACGAGGAACCAGCTTTAAGCTGGCCTCAACCAGCCAAATCATGTAGACTTACCGGAATGGATAAATACTCTTTCACACGGGTAATCGGCCCGCTAAGGTCCGTCCCAGGAGGTGATACACACACCTTCCAAGTCCGAAGGATATTATACATGATTGTCAAGGTTCAGGCCAACAGGTGCTGGCTAAATGGCTAGGATGTGCAGCCGGATGATGTGCTTGATGTTTAGAAAAGTATGAAGTTTGAAGTGTTATGTTAACTATGAATTTTAATGGGTCGAACAGTGGCTTCGGTCACTGATTTAATACAATATTAATTGTACAAGGAGGAATTGTCATAGATACCAATATTTATAGCGACATTATAGAAACAATAAAAGAGCTTGAGGATATGGAAAGGAATATGTGTAATTTACCGGAAGTTTTTTCACAAATATTGAAAGATGAAATTAATGCAAATGATGAGAGTAGATTATTTAACGGAGTCAAAAGGATAATTAAAAAATATTCTCAAAATAAAAAAGAATTAGAAGCAATAGATGAAATGATAAGAGTTCTGTGTGGAGGAGCATCTATAAACGAAATACTTCAGGTAACGAAGGATGAATGCACAGATATGAGCTTAACAACTGGTATTACTGTAGATGATAGTTGCAAAAACTAATTGTTGTTCAGTTTGAAAAATCAATAAATGAGGAAAACCTAAATTTATTCATGATGTAAAAAATATTCGAATAACCAGTTGATATTTCAAAAAGATAAAACTTTACTTTATGAAAACGAAATAATACAGTCCAGGCTGCATTAATTTTTTTAACTTATTGATGTTATTACTCACAAAAGATATAATAAAAACTGCTCGATATAAGTTGCAAACAGATTGAGGTATGATTGTATGGGAAAAATACATTTAATTGCTACAGCTGCCTTCGGAATAGAAGCGGTTGTAAGTAGAGAGCTAAAAAATTTAGGTTATGATGATCAACATGTAGAGAATGGAAAAGTGACTTTTTCCGGTGATGAAAGTGCTATATGCAGGACAAATTTATGGCTCAGGACAGCAGACCGTGTGCTGTTGAAAATGGGGGAATTTAAAGCTCTGTCCTTTGAAGAATTGTTTGAAAAGACAAAGGCACTGCCCTGGGAACAGTGGATACCTGAAGACGGAGAGTTCCCAGTGGAGGGTAAGTCAGTCGATTCAAAGCTTTATAGTGTTCCTGACTGCCAAGCTATTGTAAAAAAAGCTATAGTTGAAAGGCTTAAGCAAAAGTATAAATGCCAATGGTTTAAAGAAACGGGACCTCGTTACAGGATTGAAGTGGCATTACTAAAAGATATGGCAACATTAACTATTGATACGAGTGGGGCAGGGCTTCACAAAAGAGGATATAGAGAGCTTGTGGGAGGCGCACCTTTGAAGGAGACCCTGGCTAGTGCGCTAATTCTTATTAGCAGGTGGAAAAATGACCGGGCTTTATTTGACCCTTTTTGTGGTTCGGGTACAATTCCTATTGAAGCAGCAATGATTGGCCTGGATATGGCACCGGGACTACAAAGGGAATTTGATTCTGAAAAATGGCCAAATATTCCGAAAGCACTTTGGGCAGAGGCCAGAAAAGAAGCACGTGAAATGATAAAGTTTGATAGAAAGCTTAAGATCCATGGAACCGATATAAGCGAAGATGCTGTAAGACTTGCAAGATATCATGCTAAGAAGGCAGGCGTGGATAAATATATACATATTCAAAGGATGCCCATGTCTGAGATACGTTCTAAAGAAAAATACGGTTTTATAATATGTAATCCTCCATACGGTGAACGTCTGGGACAAATGAAGGAGATTGAAAAACTGTACAGGGAAATGGGAAATGTATTTAGTTCGTTGGATACCTGGTCATATTATATTTTAACTTCCCATCAGGGATTTGAAAAACTCTTTGGTAAAAAAGCAAATAAAAAGAGAAAACTCTATAATGGCAGAATACAATGTAACTACTATCAGTTTTATGGTCCACCGCCTCCAAAGGTGTAAAAAAGCTATTATAAAAGTTGTAATATTTGAAGGCAAAAATATAACCGATATAAGTTACTAGTTAAACTTACGATAGGTTTTCCTTGCATGATCAAGTTTATTTAAGCTTATATTGGTTATTTTTTCAAGCATAATTTTATCTTCGACTTTTTTTAATGCCTTTTCCATAACGGCTTGGAAATTCTTACCGTCCTGAGGAAAAGTTGTATAAACAATGTAAAAGTAATCGGAAGGTACATTTAGTGCTTTTAAACCTTGAACTAAATTGTCGTTTATTTTGTTTACAACTATTTCAGCCCCCTGCGAGTTTGTGAAGGGCAGTATCACCAATATATCTTTATCATCATTGAAAATAACGGTATCGGTAGACCTTGATGCCGATTTTACTTTTTCAATTGCCATATTATATATTTGTGATTTCTGTTCTGAAGATATTATCCTAGGGTCTTCAGAAGACGGTTTATTTATATCTATATGGGTTATAAATACTATTGACAGGCTTTGGTTTGCTCTTGAAGCTATCTTAAATTCTTTAGCAATATAATCTTCCACTGACATAGTAATAACATTGACACTGCCCAAATTATATCTAAATTTATTATCTATTTTTAAAGTGCTTTTTATCGAATTTTCCAAACGCTTAGGCGGATAAGGCATGATAATGAAGTCACTAACATTGAATTTAAGTGCATGATCTTTATATTGTATATTGTCAGATTTAGTTACAATTATGATGGGCGTATTAGCTGTTGAAGAGTTTTTCCTAAGTGAAGAAATAACTTCAAAACCTTCTCTCTCAGAAGGAAATGAAATGTCAATAATTATAAGAGACAAATCAGGTAAATTCTCGCTGATTTGTTTGTATTTATTGATATTTTCTACTTCAATAAACTGAAATTCACCGAAATTATCAAAGGTAATTTTAATTTTTTCCCTTTCGTATTCAGAATAGTCTATAAGTAAAATTGTTCCATCCATAATTAATTCCCTTATTATAATAAATTTGTATAAAAATGTTGATTTTTGATGCAAAATTGTTTTTAATAGAGTTGACATTTATTAACAGCGATAGATCAACACTATTACTAAAGATATTATGTATTATATATACTAACACAATTTTATTGCAAATTGTAGTACCATTTTGAAAAATATTGATAATAATACAAAATACCGTATTTATACACACTACCTTTAAGCAAAAAGTATAACAAACATATTGATGAGTTAAGGTTAAAAGTATGTTTCTTTAATAATTGGGAGTGATAAACAATAATTATTTTATTCTATATTTTAAAATTGTATGTTAATATATAGAAAAGGATTATGTAACAACAGGTTAAATTTTGCTGATATTGATCAAAGCAGGCATATTAAAATTTTTACTTTAAGGATTTAAGATTTCTTAATTCCATTATTTCGGTTGTATAATTTAGGCAGTATGGTAGAAAGGAGTATTTTATGATATTAAAGGTTAAAAAATCAAAAGTAAGCGGTAAAGTAAGAATTCCAGGGTCTAAATCTCATACAATAAGAGCTCTTTTTTTAGCCAGTCTTGCTGAAGGTAAATCAATAATACGAGACCCACTTATTTCGAATGATGCGCTTTCTGCAGTTGAGGTATGTAAAGCATTAGGTGCAAAAATAGATTTTGTTGATAACAATTTTATTGTAGACGGTTTTAGCGGAGGTCCTTGTACTCCTTCCGATGTTATAAATGTCGGCAATTCCGGTACTACTTTAAGAATTGGAGTTACCTTGGCTGCGCTTGGAGAAGGATATTCTATTTTTACCGGCGATTATCAGGTACGGAGAAGACCTCTGGCTCCTCTTATAAAGGCAATAAATAATCTTGGAGCTGAAGCTTTTTCAACCAATAGCAATGGGACTGCACCAGTTGTGATCAGAGGGAAGTTGAAAGGCGGTAAAACAGATTTGGATTCTGTTACTTCTCAATTTCTTTCTTCTCTTTTGATTAGTTCTCCTATGGCTGAGAATGATACTGAGATAGTAGTTACTCGTCTTAATGAAATACCTTATGTGGATATAACAACTTGGTGGTTGGATAAGCAAGGTATAAAATATGAGAACCACCAGTATAAGTCTTTTTATATAAAAGGAAATCAAAAGTATAAATCCTTTGACGTTACCATTCCCGGAGACTTTTCATCTGCAACTTTCTTTGCAGTTTTAGCAGCCATATCGGGGGAAGAATTTATATTGGAAAATCTGGATGTTACAGATCCTCAAGGAGATAAAGCAGTTTTCTCAATACTGGAAGATATGGGGGCAAAAGTAACGAGACTGAAAGATAAGATTATAATTAAGGGAAATGGGCTTTGCGGAAGGGATATAGATATGAATGCTATTCCGGATGCTTTGCCAGCTATGGCAGTTGCCGGATGCTTTGCCAAAGGCGAGACAAGGTTATTGAATGTTCCTCAAGCAAGGCTAAAGGAAACCGACAGAATACATGTTATGTGTGAACAGCTTGGAAAAATGGGGGCAGATATTCAAGAATTAGAGGACGGACTGATTATACGTGAAAGTAAACTTAAGGGATGCAAAGTTAACGGCTATGATGATCATCGCATAGTTATGGCTTTAGCTGTTGCAGGATTAAATAGTGAAGGAGAAACTCTTATAGACTCAGCAGAAGCAATCAATGTGACTTTTCCTGAGTTTGTTAAGTATATGAATGAGTGTGGAGGAGATATGGAGATTTATTGATGAATTTTGGGGTAAAATGTGTTATTTTAATGATTTTTATATTATAATAGAATTAAGATGTTTATTTTGTAATTCTATAAAAAAGATATAGATAAACTTAATTAGACTAGAAATTGCTTATTTAATTTTCTTAATGTAAATAAAACTTATTAAGGAAGATTTATTTGGTAAAGGGAGTTTGAAATGAAAGAAAAGATTTCGATTTTAATTGCTGACGACAATATGGAATTTGTGGAGTTGCTAAAAGAATATATGGAGCAATATGAAGATTTAGATGTTGTAGGAACTGCAAAAGACGGGTTGCAGGCAATAGAAATGATTAAATCGTTAAAACCTGATGTTGTTGTGCTTGATATTATTATGCCGAATATTGACGGTATAGGAGTTCTTGAAAAGCTCGAGACACACAAAATGGAACGAAAGCCTATTTTTATCATGTTGTCAGCAATTGGTCAGGATATGTTTATCCAAAAAGCAGTATCTTTAGGTGCAGAGTATTACATAATAAAACCTTTTGACGTTGAAGTTTTAGTGACAAGGATTAGGCAGTTATACGAAGAAAAGTATCTTTCAGCTTTTTCTAACAGAGCGGTAAGTAAGAACACTGAATTTTCAAATGCTGAAGCTTTAGACCGTACATACGATATAGAAGTGGAAGTCACAAATCTGATGCATGATATTGGGATACCACCGCATATGGCTGGTTATCAGTATCTTCGTGAGGCAATTGTGCTTACAGTAAAAAATTCAAAAATGTACAGCTCAATAACAAAAAGTTTGTACCCAGCTGTGGCAGAGAAGTTTAATACTACTGCTCAGAAAGTGGAAAGAGCAATAAGGAATGCTATCGAAAGTGCATGGTCTAGAGGAAATCTTGACACAATTGATTCTTTATTCGGATATACTATAAATTATACTAAGGGTAAACCTACAAATTCAGAATGTATAGCAATGATGGCAGATAAAATTAGAATTTCCATGGGGATAAGGTGAAATTTTAATAAATATTAAAGTCCTGTCTTATAATAAGACAGGACTTTAATATTTATTAAAATTAATAATTATTACTTTTTGTTAACAATATCTTTTAAGCCTTTACCTGCTTTAAATACAGGAGCTTTTGATGCAGGAATTGTGATTTCTTTTTTAGTTTGTGGGTTTCTTCCTTTTCTAGCAGCCCTATTTCTTACTTCGAAAGTACCGAATCCAACAAGTACAACTTTTTCGCCTTTTGCAAGAGTCTCTTCAACTGATGCGATAAAAGCGTTCAATGCAGCTTCACTGTTCTTTTTGTTCAAACCCGACTTAGAAGCAATTGAGTTTACCAATTCTGTTTTGTTCATGTACACAACCTCCTATATTTGGAATTCGACAATATTTTATAATGAATAAAGTGGAAAGTCAAGCTATTCCTGATAAAATCATGGTTTAAAGCAACTTTTTTTTTATTTTTATATATTTTTCTTGAAAAATAGATTCACAGTGTGTATAATATTGTGCAAACTTATATTTTATTTGTGTTTTGCTCATTTTTGCATACACCTTAATCGGAAAATTTATTGGAAAAAGTAACGATATAACTATCACTTTTTTTATTAATGGCCATGTATTTTTGGTGTGAAATTTCCAGTTAAATGTGACTAAATTCGACTAAAGGTATAAGTTATAAAAAAATAACTATTGCTATAATTTTTAGCAGTAGTTATTTTCTTTTATGTTATAGTTAAGGTATATTAAATTTCTTCTTGAGGTACTACTGTTATTTCTATATTAGGAAGCATAGACTTCAGATCGGAAAAAAAATTGTTTTCCTTATGATCGTTGGGGGATTCACCCATTACTATATGTGAAATGTTTTTTTCTTTTGCAAAAGCAACAATGGTTTCAACAATATTGTCTGATTTGAGCACTGATAAGTCAGCACCTACAGATTTAGAAATTCTGAACAGATAGTCAAGTGCTTCTCCTTCTTTGATGTTGTCTAAGAAATTCCATGCGTTCTTTGCAACATGAATTACAAAAAGCTCACCTTTGAGCTCATTTTTTAAATTAGCAGCTTTTCTAATTAATCTTTCACATGTTTTTTGCTGAGTAACGCATACGAGTATATTTTTAGGAGAATCCAAAAAACAAAACCCCTTTCATTTATTGAAATGACAAACAATCAGTATCAAAATACAATAAAATCCAAAGGTATATTAACATACTTGCCTGGCATAGTAAACATTAACAAACTGAGCTAAAAGCAAATTATATAAATTTGGCAGCCCAAGATTTAAGTTTTTAAACATTTGCGACACATCCAAACTGCTAATTTAAAAAAGAGCAATTTAAAGAATATCCAACATTAATAATTATAGCAGAATTTTTTAGTTCATATGTGAACAATTTTTTAATTTTGAATTAACAATGTAAAAAGGTAATTTTTTTTAGTATACTATTGCTATGAGTACAAAGAGAGACGGAGGTAGTTATGAGAACAATACATACCGATAAAATAACCGAAGCTGTGGAAGAGCTTTGTAAGAGTGCCAACTATTACCTTAATGATGATATTATGGATAGCATAAAAAATTCTATACAAACCGAACAGTCTGAAACCGGAAGAGATATTCTGGGAAAGCTGATTGAAAATGCTAATATTGCAAAAGAAAAAGGAGTTGCTATTTGCCAGGATACCGGTATGGCAGTGGTATTTGTTGATATAGGACAAGATGTACATGTAATAGGGGGAAGTATTACAGACTCTATAAATGAAGGTGTAAGAAGAGGATATGAGAAAGGATATCTAAGAAAATCCGTTGTAAAAGATCCGATAGAAAGGATTAACACAAAGGACAATACACCGGCTGTGATTCACTACAATATCGTAGAGGGTGATAAACTTAAAATTACTGTAGCACCTAAAGGATTTGGAAGTGAAAATATGAGTGCTTTAAGAATGTTAAAACCTGCCGATGGGATAGAAGGGGTTAAAAAGTTTGTCATTGATACTGTTGATAATGCTGGTCCTAATCCATGTCCTCCAATTGTAGTAGGAGTCGGTATAGGCGGTACAATGGAAAAGGCAGCTCTATTGGCTAAGAAAGCTCTTTTAAGGCCAATAAACCAAAGAAGTGAAATTGAGTATGTGAGAGAACTTGAAAATCAATTGCTTACCGAAATAAACAAGTTGGGAATAGGACCTTCGGGCCTTGGAGGAAGAACCACAGCTTTAGCAGTAAATGTTGAAGTATATCCTACACACATAGCAGGGCTTCCTGTTGCGGTTAATATAAACTGTCATGCAACAAGGCATGCGGAAATTGAATTATAGGGAATATACTGGAGGGATAAAATTGTTTTACAACATTCAAACACCTTTAACTAAGGAAGAAGTCAAAAAACTTAAAGCAGGAGATATAGTAAATATAAGCGGTGTTATTTATACAGCCAGGGATGCTGCCCATAAAAGAATGATAAGTATGATTGAAGAAGGAAAAAGCCTTCCTTTTGATATTAAGGATCAAATTATATATTATGTGGGACCTTGTCCTGCAAAACCGGGAGAAGTTATAGGTTCTGCAGGGCCAACAACCAGTGGCCGGGTAGATGCTTATACACCGAAATTGATTGAGTTGGGGCTTAGCGGAATGATAGGAAAGGGATTAAGAGATAATAGTGTTATAGACGCTATGAAGAAATACAGTGCGGTATATTTTGGGGCTATTGGAGGTGCAGGAGCGTTAATTGCAAAATCAATTGTGGACGAAGAGATAATCGCATTTCCTGATTTGGGAACAGAGGCTTTAAGAAAGTTAACTGTAAAAGACTTTCCTGCAACTGTAATTATAGACTGCTTTGGCAATAATCTATATGAAATCGGAAAGAAAAAGTTTAGACAAACCATTTAGTTGGAAAATAAAAGCAAGCTGTAGTTTTATGTTTATTACAAATTCTATTGGGTAACAATAATTAGATAACATTTTTTTGAATATTAAAAGGGGTATATTTTTATTGACAGGTAGTGTATAATAACTAGAAGAGTGTTTTTTGAAATATTCAACCAATTTCAATTTAGGAGGGAAAATTATGGTTAAGATTACACCGGATATGATAATATCTGAAGTATTGAGAATTGATAGGGGCACAGCGCCTATATTCTTGAGTAATGGAATGCATTGTCTGGGTTGTCCGTCTTCATCAGGCGAAAGTATTGCAGATGCTTGTGCGATTCATGGCATTGATGCTGAAAAACTTGTAAAAGAGCTTAACGAATATTTCGCTAAAAAAGAGCAGGAGTAATCCGTAGGTACAATGCAGCATTTCAATTTAGTAAGATAATTTTTTTTGAAACAGTATAAGCAAAAGTTCGTGATGTAAAAATAAGACACCAATAATGTGTCTTATTTTTGTGTTTTTAGGTTGAATTTAATTAATGACTGTGTACTAAAAAAGAGTAAATAAAATAAGGTTATAGTATCAAAAAATACGAACAATCATGTTAAAAAAGAATTAAATATTCGGATAATTGTTGTGTTATTAATTAGATACAGGTATAATAGTGAAGTAAGGTTTTTATTGTATTTGTTTTGCTTTACAGTTATAATTTAATTGTGTAAAAAATAAGGAAATCTGCAGTACCATTCAGAACTGTTATCTGTGGGCTGACTTCCGGGAATAGGGGGATTGGTAGAATGGCTACCAGAGTGGTTATAGGTACACAATGGGGGGACGAAGGCAAAGGAAAATATATAGATATGCTTGCCAAAACCTCTGATGTGATTGTTCGTTTTTCAGGAGGTAATAATGCAGGACACACTATAGTGGCCGACGGTGTAAAATACGCTTTACATCTTATACCTTCAGGTATTCTCCACAGCGGTAAGACTTGTATAATCGGAAATGGTGTGGTTGTAGATCCTGCTGTTTTATTAAAGGAAATGAAAGAGCTCGCTGATAAAGGAATAGATACCGGCAAGTTATTGATTAGTGACAGGGCTCATGTTATAATGCCATACCATAGGTTGTTGGACGAGCTTCAGGAAAATTTCAGAGGGAAAAATTCGATAGGAACTACCAAGAGAGGTATAGGACCGGCATATGCCGATAAGACAGAGAGATGCGGTATAAGGATATGTGATTTAATAGATGAAGAGATTTTTGTAAAAAAGGTCAAAGAAAACCTTGCAGTTAAAAATCTTATAATTGAGAAAGTATACGGCGGGCAGCCTATCAATGAAGATGAAGTTATATCGGAATACTTGGAATATGCCAAAGAGATAAAACCTCATGTTGTGGATTCCACCAGTGTGATATTTGATTATATTGAAGCTGGAAAAAATATATTGTTTGAAGGAGCACAGGCAACTTTTCTGGATCTGGATTTTGGGACTTATCCCTATGTTACATCTTCCAATCCTATAGCGGGCGGGGTATGTACCGGTGCGGGGATAGGACCTGTATATATAGATGAGGTATATGGTGTGTTAAAGGCATATACTTCAAGAGTTGGAGCCGGTCCTTTTCCGACTGAACAGGATAATGAAATAGGTGATACCATAAGAGAACTTGGACATGAATATGGAACAACAACCGGTAGACCAAGGCGATGCGGATGGCTGGATCTTGTGATGATAAGGACAGCCGCCAGAGTAAATGGTTTAACCGGACTTGCTATAAATCATGTGGATACAATCGGAAAGCTGCCTAAAATAAAACTTTGTGTAGCTTATAAAAAAGATGGCAAAGAGATTAAAAGTTTCCCGGCCAGCTTGAAAGAACTTGAAAAATGCGAGCCTGTGTATGAAGAATTTGACGGTTGGAATGAGGATATTTCTGATGTAAGAAATTATGACGATTTGCCGGAGAATGCAAAGAAATACCTTAGAAGGATTGAAGAGGTAGTAGGAGTTAAAATAAAGTTAATTGGTGTGGGAAAAGAAAGAGAACAGACAATTGTTGTATAGATGAGAAGACGATCAATCGCGGAATAAAAAAACTCTGCTTTGTATGAGCGGAGTTTTTTCTTTTAATCTACAACTCTTAATCAAAAACAAAAATGCCTTCAATTGTTAGAGATATATCACATTTGCTTTACGCTGTCAAATAAAATTTAACTGTAGATGAATTGTTATATAGGGTTTTCTCAAGTGATATATAAAGATTCAAACGGTAGGTTTGGTGCTTTACGGATAAAATCATGTTATAAGTGCAAAAATAGAAAAGACCTTGCATTGAATTTTCTGCAAGGTCTTTTCTATTTTGGTGAGCTATCCGCGACTCGAACGCGGGACACCTTGATTAAAAGTCAAGTGCTCTGCCAACTGAGCTAATAGCCCTTATATAAGTGTGTGTTTCCGTCGCACAGTTATATATAATACAATAGGTACTTAATTCTGTCAACTGATTTTTTTATTTTTATTTATTTTTTTTGGCAAGGGTAAATCTGTAAAGAGGTACCAAATAAACCTCTGATATTTAAAAAGGAATCACATCAGGCGGCTTTCAGGCAATTTAACTTTATTATTTACAACAAAACTTGATTTATTCTTCACTAATCTCCCGTAAAGAAGTATAAAATCCCTGTTTTTTGATTTTGCAGCTCCACAAAATACCATATTGGCTCTATACAACTTAATATGAAAAAAGGTAACGATAAAATTTAGTGTTAACTATTAAAATGCTAATTTCATATAATAGACATTAAGAAGATACAGAATAGATTTATCATGAGTTTCAGTTTTTATATTTGTGACGCAGAGTACTATAGTACATGACATCTATGTTTTTTGATAATAATTATTTACTTAACTATTGTATCATATGGGTGAAAGCTTAGAAAAATAAGGCTTGGAACTGTATTATCTATAGAATGCTAAAACGGGTATAAAATTCTACAAATTTTTTAAAAAAATATGCTTGACATTTCATTGATATCTGGTTAGAATATATTTTGTCGGTTGGCGAACATAACAAAAAAGCGTTAACTGATGAAGTAAATGGCCCATTGGTCAAGCGGTTAAGACACCGCCCTTTCACGGCGGTAACAGGGGTTCGAGTCCCCTATGGGTCACCAAAAAGAAACAGTCCTAATAAATTTTAGGACTGTTTCTTTTTTTATTCTTTTTGCCTGCGGATTGGCACCCTTCATTTTCTTTTTCAAAAACCGGTTTAAATATTAAAGTTGACAGGGCAGGTATTGTAAGGGTGAATGAGTAGGGCCTGTTATGGAATCCTATTTCTTCCGCATGCAGTTCCCCCATGTTCCCTATGTTGTTTCCCCCGTATATCTTGGAATCACTGTTTAATATTTCCCTGTAGGAAACATTATATGGCACTCCTATCCTGTAATTAAAATATATCACCGGTGTAAAGTTGCATACGAATATAAGCACATCTTCCTTATTTCTGCCCCTCCGTATAAACGAGACAACCCCGTGGTCTGCATCGCTGCAATCAATCCATTCAAAACCTTCTTTGCTGAAATCCAGTTCATACAGGGCTTTTTCGCTTCTGTACAGCATATTCAGGTCTTTTACATATTTTTGGAGTTTACGATGCATCTCATAGTCCAGAAGGTGCCAATCAAGACTTTGCTTATAATTCCACTCAATGAACTGCCCGAACTCCCCTCCCATAAACAGGAGCTTCTTTCCCGGATGTCCGTACATAAATCCGTAGCTTACCCTTAAGCCCGCAAATTTCTGCCAGTAATCCCCGGGCATTTTATTTATCATTGAACCTTTCCCGTGTACAACTTCGTCATGGGAGAGTACAAGTATAAAGTTTTCGGAATATGCATACATCATGGAAAACGTAAGATAATTATGATGATACTTCCTGTATATGGGGTCCATGCTTATATACCTGAGGTAATCATTCATCCAGCCCATATTCCACTTGAAGGAAAAACCAAGTCCGCCCACATAGGGTGGTCTTGATACCAGGGCCCATGATGTTGATTCTTCAGCTATCATCATAACCCCCGGAAAATAGCGGAATACCGTTGTATTAAGCCGGCGCAGGAATTCTATGGCTTCCACGTTTTCCTTTCCTCCCCATTTATTTGGCAGCCATTCCCCAGGTTTTTTTCCGTAGTCAAGATACAGCATCGAAGCAACCGCATCCACCCTTAACCCGTCAATATGGTATTTTTCAAACCAGAACAGGGCATTTGCTACCAGGAAGTTTCTTACTTCATGCCTGCCATAATTAAAGATTAGGGTCCCCCAGTCAGGATGTTCTCCCTGCCTTGGATCACAGTGCTCGTATAAGGCCGTACCGTCAAAGCGGGCCAAGCCATGACCGTCTTTCGGGAAATGGGCGGGAACCCAGTCTATAATAACGCCAATTCCTTCCTGGTGGCACTTGTCAACAAAATACATAAATTCTTCCGGCTTACCGTACCTGCTTGTCAAAGAATAGTACCCCGTAACCTGGTATCCCCATGACCCGTCATAAGGATGTTCGGTTATCGGCAGAAGTTCAATGTGAGTGTACCCCATTTCTTTTACATAGTCCACCAGCTTATGGGCAAATTCGGTGTATGTCAGGAACCTGTTTTCTTCTTCAACCACCCTTGCCCATGAACCCAGATGAACCTCGTATATGGATACCGGTTTATCAAAGAAATTTCCGCTGTCCCGTTCTTTCATCCATGCATCATCGTTCCATTTGTACTTGTCAAGGTCATATACGACAGATGCGGTACCAGGTCTCAGCTCAGAATAAAAAGCATAAGGATCGGCTTTAAGATATAACTCATTGTTTCTTGTTTTTATTTCATACTTATACAACTCACCTTCCCAAACTCCCGGTATAAATATCTCCCAAACGCCTGAAGAACCTCTGGTTCTCATTTGGTGCCGCCTTCCGTCCCACCGGTTGAAATTCCCTACAACACTGACCCTTTTGGCACATGGAGCCCAGACGGCAAATAACGTGCCTTTTACACCCTTCACTGTACATAAATGGGCACCAAGTTTTTCATATATTCTGTGATGGTTTCCCTCGTTAAAAAGATGAAGATCAAAATCCGTAAGTACGGGAGGAAAGGAATAAGGATCATAAAACCTGGAACTGTTGCCGTTATACTCCTGTACTTCAATGTTATAATCAAAATACTCTTTATGCTCTTTCAATATAGCTTCAAAAAAGCCGCTATCATGTATTTTTTTCATT
>ENA-OWPA01001601-OWPA01001601.1-bioreactor-metagenome-genome-assembly--contig:-NODE-1601-length-13919-cov-2.977532_pt1 | contig 13919 bp, 11 predicted proteins | sample MGYA00238139_ERZ651803 | MGnify/ENA primary metagenome ERZ651803 (study PRJEB26909, sample SAMN07631231) | bioreactor metagenome | isolation source: Switchgrass digestor | place: USA: Dartmouth...
TATAGTGATATTTATAATGTCACTAATACCATCTAAAGCTGTTTTAAATAGTTTTTCAACTAGCTTCATACCATATATATTCCTAATATTTACTTCCTTTTCGATTGGCGTATTGGCAACTATTGCTAATATTGCTCTAGGAACAATATTTGATCAAGTAACACCTGTGGAGCTACTAGGCAGGACTTCAACCATATTTAATCTAGCAGTAACAATATTTATTCCAATAGGACAAATGCTTTTCGGGTTTCTTTATGATATAATATCTCCAAGCTATGTAATAGTCATAAGTGGAGTAATACTTATACTGTCCGTGATTAAATATAGAGAAAACCTGTTAAAAGCTGATGAAGATAAAAATGTGGGGGATGTTGTTGATGAACTTTAGATTTAAGTTAGAAGAAAGCAGGATTTTTGATTTTCTGTATTTTCCTAGAATGCTCTATTATATGGAGATTTCTGAAAACATGAGGGAAGATAAGGCAAATGATCAGATAGCATCTGAGGAATACTTAGAATTTGTGGTAAAAGCTGAAGAAAAGCTTAAGCCTTTTTCAGATGAAATAGCAACTTTTTACATGAAACAGTATTCCTATGATTATGATTTCATATCCCTTATATCCACTAGATATAAAATAAGTGGGTATGAAAGAGAAGAGGAATATCTAAATATGATTAGCAGTTTAAGTGAAGATGATATAAAAAGAGCTATAGTGTATTCTATATTTATCGAAAATGAAGACTATATGGAAGATGTAGATAAAAAGGTGGAAGAGATTTGCGCCAATAGGGATATGATGTTATCCTTTATAAAGGAGCTGCCAATCGATTCTGGTTCTAAGTGGACATTGTTTTTAATAGGGGATAATCCTAGGGAATATGCCAAAAGATATGTAAACTTAATGACCAGTTTGCTCCCCATCTTTAACGAGTTGTATGGATTTTACCAAGATGAAGTAAGAAGCTATGGAAAACAACTAGAGGAGTATTTAAACAAAAACGGTAAAAAGGGAATTAAGGATATAACTTATTCAATTATCGATCCAAATATATTAGATGGTGGAGAAATAGACCTATTGATATCTTTAGTGTTTTCCTATGCCATAAGCATACTAGGGGAAAGAAAATTGAAGGTTATAGTATGGGGATTGAGGATGGAAGAGGCATTTAAGAAGATGAAAGAGATAAGCGACAGGGAATTAACAGAAAGAGTTCAGATATTCAAAAATTTAGGAGATAAGACAAGATATGGAGTATTGAAATTGATAGCTCAGGGTGAAACGTCCATTAAGAATATTGCTAGTGAACTAGGAGTATCCAGCGCTACAATCTCTTATCATATTAATAACTTTCTTACTTCAAAGATGGTAAAACTAGATAAGAAGGATAACAAGTTTAACTATATAATAGATTATGACAAGATAGAAGAAGTCATAAGAGGTCTTAAAGAAGACTTGAATTTTCCAGAATAGTGGATGGCATAAGCCATCCATTTTATAATTCTATTTTACTTAGCATATATGATATAATAAAATGGATGTAAAGTGAAATGCGGGGGTGTGTCATATGGCTAGTATTAAAAAAGTAGGATTTGCCAACCTGCCTACTAAGATTGAGAGGTTAAATAGGTTAAGTGATCAGTTAGGGAAGAACATATACATAAAAAGAGACGATCAAACGGGCATGGAGGTTTCAGGCAATAAGATAAGGAAGTTGGAGTATTGTGTGGCAGATGCCTTATCAAAAAATTGTGATTATCTTATTACCTGTGGCAGCATTCAATCTAATCACTGTAGAGCTACTGCAGCTGTAGCTGCAAAATTAGGTTTGGGTTCATATTTAGTTTTAAAGGGAGATAAGGATACGCCTGTTGAAGGCAACCTTTTCTTTGATAGGATGTTGGGAGCAGAGATTAAATTTGTAACTAGTGAAGAGTACAAGTATAATCGAGCAGACATAATGAAAAACATAAAAGAAGATTTGGAGAAAAAGGGACATAAAGCTTATATAATTCCAGAAGGGGCTTCTAATGGAATAGGTTCTTTAGGCTATATAGATGCCATGGAAGAGATATTAAAACAGGAAGAGGACATGGGGGTAAAATTTGATGCTATAGTGGTTACTGTAGGATCTGGTGGTACCTATTCAGGCCTTTATTATGGAAATAGGCTCTACAACAACTCAGCAACAGTTTATGGATTCAATATAACTGAGACTAAGGAGCATTTTCAGGAAGTAGTATTAAATTTATTAAAAGAGATTGCCCAATATACTGGAAAGGAAATAGAAGCTAGAAAGGATGAAATAGACATCATAGATGGATATGTAGGTAGAGGTTATGCTTTAAGCCGACCAGAGGAAATAGAGTTTTTAAGCTACCTAGCTAAACTAGAAGGATTAATATTAGATCCTGTTTATACTGGAAAGACCATGTATGGGCTGGTCGAAGAGATTAAGAAAGGGAACTTTGACAAACATGAAAATATATTGTTCATACATACAGGAGGTATATTTGGCTGGAATATGGAGCAAAGAAGCCTTTTAAAATAGCTTTATGTCAATTAGGGGGATAAATATGAAAAAGATAATATGGCCAATACTGATACTTGTTTTAGCATTGATGTTTAATGGGTGTGCTAAGAAGGAAACAAAGGAGCTTATAGGGATTAGAGGAGAGATAAAGGAACTATACCTATCGGAAGATGCCACTACTATTGCTGGGTTTTTAGTAGAAGGAGAAATACAAGAGGATACCATGTATGATAGTGCTGATGTTACTATAGATGAAAATACTACAATATATATAGGGGAAGAAGAAGGCACCATTGAAGATTTGGAAGAAGGATTGAAGGTTGAAGTGATTTTTGAAGGATCTGTGGCAGAATCCTATCCAGTTCAAGGAGTAGCAAAGGAGATTTACATATTAGCAGAACAGAGGTGATGTTATGTTTAAATTAGATCCTATAAAACAGATGAATGAAGAGGAAAGGTTAAAATATATGAATATGCTTTTAAAGGGTCAGCTTAGTTCAGAAGAGGATCCTTTAGCTAATTTGTCTAATGCAACAGCAATCATAATGGCCTGTGTTGAAAGGCTTAATTGGGCAGGATTTTATATATTAAGGGGAGAGCAACTAGTGTTAGGGCCTTTCCAAGGGCTGCCTGCCTGCAATAGGATAGAAGTGGGGAAAGGCGTATGTGGTACTGCTGTTGAAAAGCGAGAAGTCCAATTGGTACCAGATGTACATCAGTTTCCTGGCCATATTGCCTGCGATGCAGCTTCCAATTCAGAACTAGTGGTGCCAATTATGAAGGATGATAAAGTCTATGGGGTATTGGATTTGGATAGTCCAGAAAAAGGCAGATTTACTGAAATGGAAAAGGAATACTTCATAAAATTTGTAGATATTTTAAATGATTATATTGATTGGGAAAGGGTTTAGAAACATATGAGTATTGCGGCTTGTAAGACCAATAAATTTACAAGCCGTATTTTTATTTAAAAAATAATTAAAAAAAATTTATTCTAAATTCCTATATCTACTCAATACAAATGTTCCTTGTAAATTTATTCTTATTGTACAAAAAGATAATTTAATATATTATATAGATATTGCCTTGAAAATGGAATAAAAATGAATTGGAAAAAAATATAGGACTTTTTTGGTACTTGATTATGAATGTAACCTATGATAATGTAGTATATGTAGTATATGGGTGCGTCATATACACAAGATATTGCGCAGGAGGGGTTTATGTTGAAGGTTGAGAAGCGAAATGGAATGATAGTAGATTTTGACGGAGATAAAATAGTGAAAGCTATAACTAAAGCTATGGCGGAAACTGATGAAGGCATTGATTTTGATTTAGCTAAGGAGATTGCTGATAAAGTATATGATTCTTTTAAAGATAAAGAAGTAATACATATAGAACAGATTCAAGACTTTGTGGAAGTAGAATTGATGAGAGCAAAACCTAATGTAGCTAAAAAATATATTTTATACCGAGAGGAAAGAGCAAGGCTTAGAAAACATGGCTGGGCCATGACTGATCTTCAAAGGGATATATATGAGAAAAAATACAGATACAACAATGAAAGTTTTGAAGATTTTCTAGCTAGAGTTAGCGGAAACAATAGCTTTATAATGAAAGCCATAAAGGATAAAAAGTTCATGCCAGCAGGAAGGATACTTGCAGGTAGAGGGCTAAACAAGTTTGGAAGAAAGGTTACCTTATCAAACTGCTATGTAATGCCTAAGGTGGAAGACAATATAGAGTCCATATTCGATACTGCAAAGTATATGGCAAGAACTTATTCCTATGGAGGGGGTGTGGGAGTATCCCTATCCAAATTGAGACCTAAAGGTGCAAAAGTTAACAATGCTGCAAGTACTACAACTGGTGCAGTTTCTTTTATGGATTTATTTTCAATGGTAACAGGCCTAATTGGAATGAAGGGCAGACGTGGGGCGTTGATGATAAATTTAGACTGTAACCATCCAGATATAGAGGATTTTATTGACGTAAAGAACGACTTAAAAAAGGTTAACTATGCAAATATTTCTGTTAACGTAACAGACGAATTCATGAAGGCCGTAGTAGAGGATAGAGATTTTGAACTATATTTTAAAGTAGAAGCTACTGGAGAAGAGATAAGAAGAACTGTTAAGGCTAGAGAACTTTTTAGAAAGATTGCTAAAAGCAACTGGAATATGGCAGAGCCAGGATTGTTATTCATAGACAAGATAAACAGATGGCATTTAATGAGTGAGGATAAAGATTTTGAATTTGCAGGGGTAAATCCATGTGCAGAAGAAACTTTACCAGCTTGGGGAAGTTGTAATCTATCTTCAATAAATTTAAGCGAATTTGTAAGGGATCCTTTTAGCAGTAGAGCAAGATTTGAGTTTAACAATTTTGCTGAGATGGTTAGACAAGGGGTTATATACCTAAATGAGGTTTTAGATGAGAATATGGAACTACATCCATTGAAAGAACAGAGACAGATGGCAAGAGAGCTAAGGCAGATTGGATTAGGAGTTATGGGTGTAGCAGACATGTTCATAAAAATGGGCATAAGATACGGAAGTCAAGAATCAATAGATTTAATACATCAAATTGGAAAGGTATTGATAAATGAAGCTCTAAAACAATCTGCATTGCTTGCGAAGGAATATGGACCATTCCCAAGATATAAAAGGGAAGCAGTGTTAAAATCTCCATTCTTATTAGCTAATGCTACTGAAGAAGTGTTGGACTTAATAGAGAAGTATGGACTTAGAAATAGCCAGCTTCTAACAATACCACCTACAGGCAGTATATCCACTTTAATTGGATGTAGCAATGGATTGGAGCCTATATTCCAGATATCTTACACAAGGAAATCAGAATCTCTACATCAGGAGGAAACATACTATAAGGTATTTACTCCAATAGTAAAAGAATATATGGATAGGTATAATATCACTAGGGAAGAGGATTTACCAGACTATTTTGTTACAGCTCACGATTTGAATTACAAGGAGAGAATAGAAGTACAAGCTGCTTGGCAGCAGTATATTGATGCCAGCATATCTTCTACAGTAAACGTTCCTAATGAATTCACTGTAGAGGAAGTAGAGGAGCTATATATCTATGCATGGAAGAGAGGATTGAAAGGAATCACCATCTACAGAGATGGATGTGCTAGGGATGGAATACTAATTTCCAATAAGGCTAAGATGAGCAAAATAGAAAGAATTCAAAAGCTTCAGGAAGAGATAAATCAGCTTGTAGTAGAACAGTTAAAAGAAGATCCTGACGTATGCCCAATGTGTGGAGGAACTATGATTCACAGTGGTGGATGTTCAGAATGTCAAGACTGTGGATATAGCCCTTGTTCAGTATGATGAAACAAATATGGAATAATTAATATTAGGAGGCCAAAGGCCTCCTTTTTATATTATCAAAATAGGTTTAAGCATTTATTTTAAATTGTGATAAAATTTACATGAAGGGAGGGATATTGAGAATGAGGGGGATGAAAAATAAGCTATTGCTAATTTTAATTGTTTTATCATTAGTTCTATTAATAGGATGTTCAAATACTAAAGATAATATACCTGATGAGGATGAAGAGATAATAGAAAACTTTTTTATTTCCTATTTTGAACAGTTTAAATATACTGATGAAGAATGGGAAATTCTAATTAACCTTATACAATCTAATAAATTAGAAGAGGATTTGTGGTTAACTAGGTGGAATGACACGTTAACTGAAAGAGAATTGAAAAGATTGATAAATAACAGATTGCTGCCAAACTTGTATTTAAGAGAACACCAAGAAACAGAATACAAAATTGAAGGGATAATGCCAAATGGTGAAGATTCATATTCAGTCAATATAGTTTTTAAAGGTATAGGGAAAGAAAATGAAAAAAGAACAATAAACGTGTTAGTAAACTTGATTGATACAGAGCAGGGAAGGCGAATAGATTATGTTGATCTTATGGAATTTAGTTTGTTATTTAAGTAAACGTATGTAAAATGTATCTTGTCAAATCAATGGATATTTCTTCTTAGTTACGTTGTTTGTTTCAACTGTTTATAGTGATATAATAATGTTATTATGTTAAAAGGAGCAAGTATATGGCAGAACTATCAGTAATTAAAAGATTACCAGAAATAATAAGAAATTGTGAAAGAACATTTGATGACATATTAAAAAAGCCTTACGTTGAAAGATTTACATATGAGGAAGTTATAATGCCAAATGATGAAGAGAAAGTGCCAGTGAATGAATTTTATCAGGGAGATAATTTACTTGCCATGGAAAGGCTATTGAAAAACGGGTACAGAGGAAAAATAGACTTAATATACATAGATCCACCTTTTATGACCAAATCCAATCAGGAAGGTAAAATAGTAATAAAGGATGGAGAAAAGGATTACGCAATAGAGCAAGTTGCTTATGAAGATAACTGGGATGAAGGTATTGTATCCTATCTAAACATGTTGTGCCCAAGATTGTATCTTATGAGAGAGCTTTTGAGTGAAAAGGGCACCCTTTATGTTCATTTGGACTATAGAACTGTTCACTATGTGAAAATACTTTTGGATTGTATATTTGGTGTTGAAAACTTTCTAAATGAGATAATATGGGCTTATAAGTCTGGAGGAGTTAGCAATAGATATTATTCCAGAAAGCATGATACCATATTGGTGTACACGAAGACAAAGGATTATATATTCAATCCTCAAAAGGAGAAATCTTATAATAGAGATTTTAAACCCTATAGATTTAAAGGAGTAGAAGAATATCAGGATGAATTAGGATGGTATACACTGGTTAATCTTAAAGATGTATGGCAGATAGATATGGTAGGGAGAACTTCAAAGGAAAGAGTTGGATATGCTACTCAAAAACCAGAAAAGCTATTAGAAAGGATAATACTGACTTCATCCAATGAGGATTCCATAGTTGCTGATTTCTTTGCTGGAAGTGGAACTACAGGAGTAGTTGCTGAAAGGTTAAATAGAAGGTGGATAATGTCAGATAGTGGAGACCTATCATCCATTACCGTATATAAGAGAATTATGGATAACCCATTAAAGGCTTATAGGAGTTTTAAAGAAAAAGGTAAAATAAGAAACGGAGGAAAATTATTAGTAAAAGATGCCAAAATAGATGATGATGTATTGAATATACAGTTAAATAGGTATATGATTAATATAGACCATCTGAACATTAAGGAAAAATATAAGCTAAAAATTGAAGAATTAATACATAATAACTCTTTGGCTTTAATCGACTTCATTGGCCTGGATTTAGATTATGATGGTCAAGTGCCCTTAATAAGCAAAAAAATTGTTAGAACTGATAACAAAACAATAGATTCATTCATAGCCATAAAGGGTATTTTTAAAGAGGGTCAGAAAATATTTGTTAGATATGTGGATGTATTTGGTAAGGGAAACTTTGATATCTATCAAATCGCAAATGGGAGGATGATTTTATGTCAAGAGTATTAGAGGGTCTTGAGCCTGAGAGGGTGTTTTATTATTTTGAGGAAATATCCAAGATTCCACGTTGCTCTTTTCATGAGGAAAAGATAAGCAATTATTTAGCGGAATTTGGAAGAAAACTTGGCCTTGAAACTATACAAGATGATGCACTAAATGTTATAATCAAGAAGCCAGGTACCCCATGCTATGAAAATAGACCTACTGTCATATTACAAGGGCATATGGATATGGTTTGCGAAAAAGAAGAGTCATCCAATCTTGATTTCTCAAAGGATCCAATTAAGCTAAAAGTAGAAGGGGATTTTATTACAGCTGATGGCACAACTCTTGGAGCAGATAATGGTATAGCAGTAGCTATGTGTTTAGCTTTGCTGGAGTCAAAGGATATACCACATCCACCATTGGAAGTGCTTATAACATCCAATGAGGAATCAGGAATGGATGGAGCAAAAGGACTTGATCCAAATAATCTTAAAGGGAAAATACTCATTAACATAGATTCTGAAGAAGAAGGAACTGCCCTAGTTAGCTGTGCTGGTGGAGAAAGGGATTTGGTTACAATTCCTATAGAATGGGAGCCATCAGGTAAATTAGAAGCTTACTATATTAAAACTATAGGGCTACAAGGTGGCCATTCAGGAATGGAAATAAACAAGGGAAGAGGCAATGCTAATAGGATAATAGCAAGAATTCTTTCCCATGTAAAAAGCCAATTTGATGTTAAACTAGCACGCATAGAAGGTGGTTCAAAGGCAAACGCTATACCAAGAAACGGATTAGCTTTAGTATTAGTCGATAAAGAAGATGAAGATGCTTTCTTAAAAGCAGTAAAGACTATGGAACGACATATTCAAAATGAGCTAAAATCATCCGAACCTGACTTTAGCATTGCAGTTGAGAAAACAGATGAAAAAGTGGAAAAAGTATTTACAGAAGATAGCTTTAACAGGGTAATTGCTGCTCTTATGCTAATACCTACTGGTGTTCAGACTATGAGCATGGAAATAGAAGGATTGGTAGAAAGTTCAAACAATATGGCGATTGTTAAAACTGAAAGTGATAAAGTGACAATAGAATCTGCTTTGAGAAGTTCAAAGAGTTCTTTAAAAGAATTTATATCTCATCAGATAGAAACAGTTGCTAAATTGGTAAAAGGTACTTGGGAAAGCAGCAGTGCTTATCCTGCTTGGGAGTATAAAGAGGAGTCAAAGATAAGAGAAGTATTCAAGAAGGTATATAGAGAACAATTTGGTAAAGAATTAAAAATAGAAGCCATACATGCTGGATTGGAATGTGGATTGTTTGATGAGAAATTTGGTGGTAGCCTTGATATGATCTCATTTGGTCCCAATATGTATGGTGTTCATACTCCTCAAGAGAAATTAAGTATATCTTCTGTTCAAAGAACTTACCAATTTTTATTAAATGTGTTAAAAGAAATAGTTTAATTTAAAATATAAAATTTTGAATTAATAACGATAATAATAATATATTATTATTTATATAAATTAAAAAATAAAGAGAGGAGAATAACAAATGCATAATGAACACCATGATCACGATCATATCTTTTTAACTTTAGATGACGGTTCTGAAATGGAATGTCACGTATTGGGGACCTTTGAGGTAGATGATGTAGAATATATTGCTTTAGTACCAGTTGAAGGAGATGAAGATGAAGTATATTTATATAGATATGTAGAAGATGAAGATGGAATAGACCTTCAAAATATAGAAGATGACGAAGAATTTGAAATGGTATCTGAAGCTTTTTACGAATTGTTTAGCGATGAATTATACGATGAAGATTATGATTATGACGAAGACTATGACGAATTTGAAGAAGATTACGAAGAATAATAATTTATAAAATATAGGTACTTCAGCTGTATAAGATAGTTGAAGTACCTTTATTGTAATATTTTTTAGAAAGGTGGATGGAAATGAACATACAAAGAGATTTTGCAAAAAATTTAATAGAGTTTATTGATAACAGTCCAAGCTGTTTTCATGCAGTAGAAGAAGTAAAGAGAATACTTTCTGAAAATGGATTTAAAGAATTGAGCTTTTCTGATAAGTGGAATTTAGAAAAGGAAGGCAAATATTTTGTTACAAGGAACAGCTCTGCCATAATAGCTTTTGTAGTTGGAAAAGGAGAACTAGAGAATTATGGCTTTAAGTTAATTGGAGCTCATACAGATTCACCTACTTTTAGAATAAAGCCAAATCCAGAGATAACTGTAGAGAATAAGTATGTAAAGCTAAACACTGAAGTATATGGAGGACCAATACTTAGCACTTGGTTCGATAGGCCTTTATCCATAGCAGGAAGAGTGGCTGTAAGGACTGAAAACCCTCTAAAACCAAGAGAGATAATTGTAGATATGGAAGATCCAATATTGATCATTCCTAACTTAGCAATCCACATGAACAGAGAAGTAAACAAAGGAGTAAATCTAAATCCACAAGTGGATACTCTCCCATTAGTGTCCATGATAGAGGAAGGGTTTGAAAAGGATAACTATTTAGTTAAGTTGTTGGCTGAAAAAATAGGCGTAGATTATAAGGATATTGTAGATTTCGACCTGTTTTTATATACTACAGAAAAGGGATCTCTAATAGGGACTAATGAGGAATTCATATCTATAGGGAAATTAGATGACTTAGCCATGGTACATGCTGGATTACATGCAATCATAAACAGCAAAGTTAGCAATGCTACAAATGTATTAGCATGTTTTGATAATGAGGAAGTAGGAAGCACAACTAAACAGGGAGCAGCTAGTCCATTGCTTAGAACCGTATTGGAGAGAATTGTTTTATCTCTAGGAAAGGACAAGGAGGATTATTATAGAGCTTTAGCTAATTCATTTATGATATCTGCGGACATGGCTCATGCTCTACATCCAAACTATACAGGTAAAAACGATTTAACTAATAAACCTTTCATAAATGGAGGACCTGTAATAAAGATAGCAGCAAGTCAAGCTTATACATCTGATAGCATGTCCATAGCAGTATATGAGAGCATATGTAAATCTGCAGGGATACCAGTACAGAAGTTTGTTAACAGGTCAGATGAAAGAGGAGGTTCTACAATAGGACCAATTTCCTCAACTCAGTTGGATATTCCATCTGTGGATATAGGCAATCCTTTACTTGCAATGCACTCTGCAAGGGAATTAGGAGGAGTATTTGACCACTACTATGTATATCAATCTTTTAAGGCATTTTATGAAGCCTAGTATTTCTCGAGGTGAACTCAATAGATGTATAAACTGATAGCCATAGATTTAGATGGTACTTTGCTTGATGACAATAAGACTATACCAGAAGAAAATGTGCTGACACTTAGGGATTTAATCGATAGGGGATATGAAATAGTAATAGCCACCGGTAGGAGGTATTTGGAAGCTAAGGAGCTCATAAAGGACATAGACAGAAATCTAGTTATACTTGCCAACAATGGAAACATAGTAAGGAATATGCAAGATGATAAACTAATCATTAAAAAATATTTGAATATGGAGGACTTTAGAAAACTTGTTCATGAGAGCAAGAAAAGAGGGTTGCATCCACTGATACTAGTAGATGATTTTGAAAATGGCATAGATATAATTGTGGAAACAGGAAGTGCAAGCCATTTTCATAGGGTATATATATCCAGAGCTAAGAATAGATACAGAGAAGTTAAGGACTATTTAAATATGGAAGACGTAAACATACTCTCCGTTGCATATGCAGGTAGTAGAAAAGATATGGAAGAACTATACAACTATATAAATGAACGCTATCCTAATGTGTATAAAACCCACTTGATGGAAAATATCAACTTGGCAGAAGCCCTATTGGAGATAATGAATCCTTTAGGTGATAAGTGGTTTAGCTTATTGGAATATGCAAGGGAAAGGAATATTACACAATCTGAAATCATAGCTATAGGTGATGATAACAACGATATTGAAATGATAAGAAATTCTGGATGTGGCATTGCCATGAAAAATGGTAGCAATCAAGTGAAAGAAGTAGCAGATATTGTAACGGAAAAAGACAATAATCAGTCAGGAGTTGCACATGCGTTAAGAAAGCTTTTAAAATTATAAAATAAAAAACCAGGGGGGATAACACATGAAAAAGAGAGTTATACTGCCTATTTTATTAGTGTCAGTATTCCTGTTAAGCTGTTTTCAGTTAGCCTTTGCAGAAGGACTGGACAGCATAACTGAGTACAACATGGAAATAAGATTAAATGCTGAAAATCTAACTATTGAAGGCAAAGAAGAAATTAAATTTATAAATACCTACGAAGACAGTTTGAAGGAGTTAGTATTCCACTTATACCCAGATTCCTATGAGTCCTATGAAACATTACCAGCTATTGGAGGTGTATATCTAGGAGAAGGATTACCAGAAATTCCAGAAGAGGAAAAGGGATATATAAACATATTGAAAGTATATGTAAATGGAGAAGAAACAGAATTTGTTGAATCAAATCAAATACTCAAAGTACATATGAAAAACCCTATAGTACCAGGAGAAGAAATTAACATTTCCATTGAATTTTTGCTTAAGATTCCTAAGGGATATCACCGACTACACTATATGGAAGGAGTCTATTCCTTGACTAATTGGTATCCCATATTATCTGTTTATGACGAAGAAAAGGATACTTGGGACGAAAAACCTTTCCATCCAATTGGAGAATCCAATTACAGCAATGTATCAAATTATAACGTAAAACTCATAGTTCCTAAGAACATGGTAGTAGCACCTACTGGCACTATAGTTGAGGAAGTTGTAGATGGACAAAACAAGATTGTGTCCATAAAAGCTGAAAAGGTTAGGGATTTTGTTATAATCATGAGCCCAAACTATAAGGTATTGACTAGAGAAGTAGATGGAATTAAAATAAGCAATTACTATCTTTCAGATGAAAAATCAGCAAATATATTGATAGATGAAGTAGCTAAGGCAGTAAAGTTTTTAAACAAGACCTTCGGTAAGTATCCTTATGATGAGCTAAAAATTGCAGAAACCTATCTATCAGGAGGGGCTATGGAGTACCCTCAAGTAATCCAGATGGGAAGATATGGTCAGTTATCTATGTCCAATAAGGAGATTAGCGTTCCTTGGACAGTAGAAGCAGCAGTTCACGAAACAGTTCATCAGTGGTGGTATGTAGGAGTAGGTAACAACGAATATGAAGAACCATTTTTAGATGAGTCCTTAACGGTATTCACTACTGCATACTATTTTGAAAAGGAATACGATCCTTATCATGAAAATGGGGTTAAATCAACTATATGTAGGTATCTATATTCTGATAGCATAAAGCCCTTAAACAGCAGTGTAGATGATTTTGAAAATTGGTCCGATTATTCTTACCTCATATATACTAAAGCTCCAGCTTTTTTTGAAGATTTAAGGCAGAGAGTTGGAGAAGATACATTTATAAACATAATGAGAACTTATTATGAGAGGTATCTATTTAAAAATGCAACTATTGAAGATTTATTAGACATAATAGGAGAAATTGCTGGGAAAGATATAGAAGAAGCGATGGCAAAAGCTTTAAAGGAGCCCAATTATTATCCTGAACATATTAGACTAACAGAGGAAGAAAATAGGATTTTTTTAGCTAGATGGGCAAAGGAAAGGTTAAAGAGTTTGGAGAAAGCCAATGGTTTAATAATAGGCTCCATTGCATTAAGGGCAATGGAAGGAGAAGAAGTTGTAATAGTAAAGCCAAATTATATAGCAGAAAATCACCAACAGCCAGTAAACAATTTGTTGGAATCGTTGGTGTATAGTTTTATGGCACACTACAATGCAGAAATTAAAGTGGTAGATGAAAAAGATGTTAATGAACAGATAAGGAAAAGCAACCTAATCATAGTAGGATATCCTGAAAAGAA
>ENA-OWPA01001605-OWPA01001605.1-bioreactor-metagenome-genome-assembly--contig:-NODE-1605-length-13896-cov-3.253202_pt1 | contig 13896 bp, 10 predicted proteins | sample MGYA00238139_ERZ651803 | MGnify/ENA primary metagenome ERZ651803 (study PRJEB26909, sample SAMN07631231) | bioreactor metagenome | isolation source: Switchgrass digestor | place: USA: Dartmouth...
CCCCCAGGAGGTTATAAGTTGGTTTCCCAAAACCATTCCGACCGGTATTGGCCATGGAACGGTTACAGTTCTCATGGACGGTGCCCCGGTGGAAGTGTCCACTTTCAAGGGTACCATGGAAGGCCAATCCGATTTATACCAGGACTTGCTGCGCCGCGATTTCACCATCAATGCCGTCGCTATGGATACGCAAGGAACGATTTACGACCCCTTTGGCGGGCAAGAAGACCTGAAAAAGCAAGTCATCAGATCCCCTCTGAATCAATCCCGGGAACGCTTTTTTGAAGATCCCCTGCGTATGATACGCGCCATTCGCCTGGCTGCCACTCTCAATTTTGCCCTGCACCCCACGGTCAGCGAGGCAATAATCGACTGCCATGAACTGATCACCCAGGTTTCCATGGAGAGAATCCAGGAGGAGTTAAACAAGATATTAGTTTCCGGCAATCCATCTCTGGGAATTACACTGCTGCTGAAGCATAATCTCCTGGCCCATATTATTCCCGAAGCCATACCCATGGTTGACTTTGACCAGCGCAATAAAAACCACGACAAGGATGTTTTCCAGCATGCCCTGGCGGTTTTGGATGCCGTTCCACCTCGTCTTAATGTACGCTGGGCCGCCTTTTTGCATGACATCGGCAAACCCGCCACCTTCACCCAGAGTGAGGACGGGGTAGGCCATTTCTACGGACATCATATCAAAGGGCAGGAGATATGCCGCCATATCCTGGAGCGCCTGAAATATGACCATAAGACCATTGAGGACATTACCACACTGGTAGGTGCCCACATGACCCGCTTTGCCAGGTTCCGCAACGCCAATCTGAAAAAACTGGTAAGCCAGGTGGGTGAGCACAACCTGGAGGACTTATATGACTTGCAAAAGGCTGATATTTTGGGTTCAGCACCGCCATTTGATTTTACCGCTTTGAATGAAATGCAGGCTGAAATTGAGGAGATATTACGTGAGAACCAGCCCTTGAATATTCAAGATCTGGCCATCAACGGACATGATTTAATGGAAATCGGTATAGAGCCCGGCCCGGGCATGGGACAAATCCTGCAGGCTCTCCTGGAGATTGTCCTGGAAGATCCGCAGAAAAACAATGCCTCCACCCTCTTATCCCTGGCTAAGGAGCTGGCCAGACCATCCTAAGACGGATATCTATCTATAATGATAATGATGAGGAACAAAAAAGATTGGTCATATGGCATTAGAACATCCCTCTTTTGGCTGTAGAAATGATATAAGCTGAATTGCTTTGCCATGGGGATTTACAGGTCAAATATGCCAAGAGGCGGTCGAATATGACCGCCTCTCATTCGTTCCTTTACTAGCGCTGCTTCTTTATTACCGGCAGCCATACCTCAGAGCGGTAGGAAGGAGACTGCTGGTCTCCTTCTGAATATACCTCAATATCCGGTAAGTCTGCATACTCATACCCGGACGTGGGCAGCCACTCGGTTACAATACGCTTCTGCAAATCCTGTATTGCCTGAGGCATGGGCCCGATGCATTCAAAGATAGCCCAAGTTCCTTCGGGAATCAGGTATTCGGTCATTCCCTCCGGCACTGGCTCGTCGGTGGCAACCGCAATGTAATAATCGAATTCCTCGCCGTTCATGCAGGTACTGACACCCAGTAACCCAAAGGGAGGCTGGTTGAGCAAAGCGAGAATCTCAGGGAGCATACCCGCTTGAATGGTTCTCTGCCAGAATTGAGGTACTTCGGCAAAGCACTCCTCCACATTCATGTCCAGGTGTTCCTTGACACCTACAATCCTTATGGCTTCTTTCTTTTCAATGCGGTAGTTCATGGGCACATCTCCTTTGATTGAAATTGTGAAGCTGATGCGGGGAAAGGCTTTGAGAGGAATACCTTGCTCTCTGGCAGCAGATGGGGATACATTGTGCACACTGTGGAAGGCCCGATTGAAAGATGTAGGCGAATCATAGCCATATTTGAGGGCTATTTCAATGATTTTTAGGTCTGTAGTCTGCAGATCGAAAGCAGCTTCCGTCATGCGCCGGCGACGTATGTATTCTGACAATGGAACACCTGCAATATAAGAAAACATCCGCTGAAAATGAAAAGTAGAGCAGCAAGCAATCCGGGCAGCATGTTCATAGCTGATAGTTCCGCTCAGGTTTTCTTCCAGATAATCGATTGCCTTATTCAACCTTTCAAGCCATTCCATATTATCAACCTCACAACCAAAGTCTAACAGCACCCTAAAATACTGTCCTCTCATTTCATGCACAGAAATGTGAGTATATTACCCATGTATTAAATTTGCTAGAAACAGTAATCACAGACTCCTTTGGCTGCCGGGAGTTCTGCGATGGACTCTGTTTGATGTATTCTCCCTTCATGCTGCAGTCCCTTTGCTCGCGCCAAAATCCATGACTATTATTGATAATACATCACATTGACCAGTGATGTCGTAATATTGGAGATTTTGTTAGACATACTCTCACAGGGATAACAATCCTTTTTAACGAAGAACAACACCACACTTAACTTAATATGGCGACTTGCATCAATAGATTAATCAGGTTCGGGAGATGAAGATTGGTCCATTTCAGACCTGCCCGGCGAGTTGCTGGTGTATTAAAAATATGCTGAAGAGGGAGATGGTACTTTTGGCTTCGGGTTTTATTTATTCCACCCGGGATCACAAATTTCTTCTGAAAGAGTGGCTGGATCTGTCCAAGATTCTTGATACGGACCGTTTCAGGAACACCTACAGCATAGATGATATCGATGCCATACTGAACAATGCCTTTAGAATTGCTCAGGAGGTAATAGCCCCTACCAATAAAGATGGGGACAAGATCCAGGCCCAGTTTGAAAATGGTAAGGTCAGGGTTCCTGAATCCATGAAGAAAGCTTACCATTTCATCCAGTCCAGTGGTTTGGGACCCAGCAACAAAAACCGTAATGATGAATCGGCTCTGCCTTTATGTATTTTAGGCTGCGCCTGGGAATACTTTGCTGCTGCCAATCCCGCTCTGGCACCCTATTTCGTGCTTAGTGCGGGAGCCTGCAACTTGATTCAGACCTTTGGAGACGAAAAATTAAAAAACCTGTTTTTACCCAAAATGTTCAGCGGGCAGTGGACCGGCACCATGGCAGTAACCGAACCAGGGGGAAGCTCAGACCTGGGTGATCTTCTCACCAAAGCCTATCCCACTGATGAACCGGGAGTTTATAAAATCAAGGGAACCAAGTGTTTTATTACCGGAGCGGAACAGGATATTACCGAAAACATTGTTCATCTTGTCCTGGCGCGGGTGGAAGGCAGCGCTCCCGGACTGAAAGGCCTGTCGGTATTCGTGGTGCCCAAATACTGGCCTGATGAAAACGGAGAAGCGGGAGTTTTCAACGATATTCACTGCATAGGCATAGAAGATAAAATGGGCATGAAAGGCTCTGCCACCTGCATGATTAATTTCGGCGAGGACAACAGCTGCCGGGGATATATTCTGGGAGAGCCCCCTGATGAAAACGGAGCCGGTCAGGGCAATCATCAAATGTTCAAAATGATGAATGAAGAACGCCTTAACACCGGTCATGGGGCGGTGGCTGCTGCTGCAGCTTCTTATTACCATGCGGCTCACTATGCAGCCCAGCGTATCCAGGGCAGGCTGTTGTCTGATCTCAGAGGTGAAAGGGTGCCTATTATTCGCCATGAGGATATCAGGCGCAATCTTATGTTTCAGAAGTCGCATATCGAGGCTCTGCGGGCAGTGATTGTCTACAACCTGTATTTGCTGGATTTGGCGGAATGGAGCGATGATGAAGAACTGGCAGCCCATGCCCGGGATATAGTAGACCTATCCACTCCCATTATTAAAGCTTACGCTTCCGATATGGCTTTCCAGTGTATTAATGAAGCACTGCAGGTTTTCGGCGGTTATGGCTACACCGAAGAATACCCCATATCCCAGTTGCTGCGTGATTCCAGAATCTTTTGCATATGGGAGGGCACCAACTACCTGCAATCCCTGGACCTGATCGCACGCAAATGGACCCGCCGCAAAGGAACCATATTTGCCGGTTGGCTGCAGTCCATACAGACCTTTATTGATGAAAACAAGGCTAACCCCCATTTTGCCAAGGAATTTGCCATACTGCAAAAAGGACTGGATAACTATAGACAGATCCAAGCAGCCATCGGCGGTTACCTGGCCCAGGGGAAAATTGGCATGATCGGCCTTTATGCCACCCGCATCCTGCACGCTACCGGCAAGATATACTGCGGCAAAATGCTGCTGGATATGGCCCTGGTAGCTCAAAAGAAAATGGATGAACTGGGAACCGCCCACTACGACTACGCTTTCTACCAGGGCAAAGTAGCGGCGATGCACTTCTATTTGCACAACATTGTGCCGGAAATAGAAACCACCCTGGGCATAATTAAAGAAGGAGATACGTCGGCTTTGGAGGTAGCGCAAGAAGCTTTGTTAATTTAAGTGTCTGTGGATTATAAACAAATTATGATAAAGGGCAAAATAAAAACAGCGGGGTTTCCCGCTGTTTAGCTGTCTTATGGTGTTTTAAATATATAATGGTCGGGATGACAGGATTTGAACCTGCGACCTCTTGGTCCCGAACCAAGCGCTCTACCAAACTGAGCCACATCCCGACGCATTACGCAGATATTATCTTAGCATTTCGGGAAGTGACCGTCAACCATTCCTCATAGATCGGAATTAACGCCTGGCACAGCAAATGGAGCTGTTCTTTATCTAGCCGGACATTTGGCCCTTCAGCAGCAGTCCTACCAAATTAAAGAAAACTGCACCTGCATAAAAAATAATTAAGGCACCCAGGATGGAAAGCAGGGGGGCCAACAGGTAAATAACGATGCCCAGGCAGATGGCCAGAGCGGTGGTAAGATAAGCGGAAATGTAGTCATTTATTATCCTATTGGTGTAAAAGAATATTTCGCTTATACGAAAGGCATCGCGAAGATCCCGGGAAATACTGAATGCCCCTATGGCGATGGGCAGCATAGTGCCCAGGATTAAAAAGATTATGGCAGCTAAAAGGCTTCCAATACCCGGTAATGGAAGCAACAGCACGGCCAGCACCAGAGGGAGACCTAAATAAACCAGACTGATTATCAACACCTGCAGCCCGTCGCTGAACATTTCCGCCCAACTGTCCCACTCCGGAAGCATCTGGCGTCCTCGCAGCCCTGTTTCCAGACAAGCTAGAAAGTATCCCAGGGTAAGAATATTGACAATGGGCAGCAGGGTGACAACACAGCCCAGCAGCAGCTTGCGTACCCAGTCCGGGTCGCGGAATGGAAACAGCAGATATTCGCGCAAATCCATAAATCCATCTCCTCCGGTATATACATATCGGCGGAGGAAGGATTCTATGCCAGTAATATCTGCTGCGGAAAAACTGCTGATCCGGCAAACTTACCGGTTATGACTGGTAGTTCTGCAGATCGTTATGACTTCTATACCGGCGCTGCAGTTCGGTAATCTGAGGAACTAGCTGGTTTATGCGGTGATGGACTTCGTGATCGGGGACCTGATCAACCAGCAGTATGCGATTTTCATCCAGCTGTATCCCGATTTTGTATTGATTGCTGGCGGTATCGGCGCTTACCAGCAGTCCTTCATATTCTTCCTTGGCATACTGGGAATTGCGCAGGAACTCGTCTTTGCTCATAATCTGACCTTTATGCATAAAAAAAGCCTCCTTTGGGGTTATTCTGTTAACTATCTTTTCCCCCGAAAGCAGGCTTTTATGTACTACTGTAAAAATTCATTATTTACTCAGGTTCTGCTGCCGATGCGGGCAAGGGAAAACTCACCTCTACAATAGTGCCTATATGGGGAAGACTGTTAATCACCAGGCTGCCGCCATGATCTTCTATAATTTTGTAAGCAACTGACAATCCTAATCCAGGGTTGCCGTCCTTGGTGGTAAAGAAAGGTTCCATAATTTTATGGCTGATAGATTCCTCGATCCCGATGCCTTCATCTACGATTCTTACCTTGACTTCATTGCTGCAGATTCGGGTTCGAACAAATACATTGCCTCCCCGCTGCGAAGCTTCTATAGCATTCTTCAGGATATGCATGAATGCTAACATAAGTTTGTTTTCGTCAGCATGCAGGCAGACATTGTCATCAAAAAACATATACAAATGAACTTCCTGCTGCAAAGTCTGGCTATACAGCAAATCTATCGCTCGCCTCAGTATGTCATTGAGTATTACATCGGTAAAGGTAATAGGAGAATTCTTAGCCAGGCATAAAAATTCACTGAGTACCTGGTTAGCACGGTCGATTTCTTCAATCATCAGCTGGTAATATCCTATCTTCTCGGGGTGTTCCATAGCCAGCAACTGGGCTAATCCTCTAACTGTCGTCATGGGGTTGCGAACTTCATGAGCTATACTGGTGGACATTTCTCCTGCCAGCGATAACTTGCTGAGCAGTTCACTGAAATCTTGAGTTTTCTGGGAGTTGATGGTAATACTTTTGGGGCTGGGCCGCTTCTTTGGCGGTTGATTGGAAAATGCCTTTTCCTCTTGCACTGTTTGATCGGACAGCTGTTTGCTCATCAGTATCTCCTGCTTCAAAATGTTTGTCTGAAGTAATTATTCTATATCGAAAATCTTACGTCCTTGACCAAAATATCGCCAAATTTTTCAGTAATACATATTACTTCGACCAGAAAGGTCCTAAGTTTAATAACGTTATTGTTAAAAGCCCCTAACTATGGAGCTTGCAGTGCAGAAAAAAACAAAGCGGGGGTTCAATCAACCCCCGCTAAAGAGTCTAGAAGCGGTGATGGGTTACTTTGAGAGGCAGTTTAAACTTGTGAGTAATGGTATTGCCAATGGTTTCAATATCATCGGTAGTAACGTCAATAACCAGGCATTTCAGCTTGGCATAAATGCGGTAGGCATTATCCAATTCCTCGGCTACCATTTCATCCAGAGCCTGCTGGTCAATATCCTCGAAACTCCGCAGGCGTTCGCGGCGCAGTTCCATTAAGGTATCAACGTCGATAGTTAATCCCACCATGGGAACCTTTCCTTTGAGTTCCACTATTTCCTCAGGAATCTCTGTGTCCCGCAAAATTGGATAGTTGGCCACTTTGATTCCCAAGTTGGCCAGGTGCATGGACAAGGGAGTCTTGGAAGTGCGGGGCAGACCGAGAATTATGAGATCAGCATCTTTGAAGGTGTCCAAATTCTGGCCGTTGTCGTGATCAATAGTAAATTCGATAGCCTTCACTCGATTGAAATAATGATCGTCCAGTCTATGAGTCAAACCGGAAATGTAGGATGGTTCCAATCCGGTTTTCTTCTGAATTACCTCGAATAATGGTGACAGTACATTAACGGCACTAACACCTAATTCCTTAGCCTTGCTTTCCAAAAAGGCACTTAACTCCGGTTTTACAATGGTATATACCACAATAGCGTCTTCTTGAGCCGCCTTGTCTAAGATATCCATAACCTGCTGCTCTTTGGTTACTCGGGAGAAGCGGGTTATACTGCGTTCTACATTAAACTGTAAAACTGATGCCACGGCAATTTTTTCAGCCGTTTCACCCACGGAATCGGAAACCGCAAATATGTGGAGTTTGTCGGTCATCACATCATCCCCCTTCTATGTGCCTTAGAAAGAACATACTGTCACTGTCGTAAATATTCTACAGAGGCCTCTTGTTTTCCTCCTTTTAAGCCTCAGGGCATATTTAGCAAACCGGCAATATCAGCACCAAATGTCCACCCGGCCTTCCGGAGCATCAGGATCACTGGATGGGGGTATATAATTCGAACCCGTGGTTAACAAACCGCATATGTCGCGTATGGAAGCCACCGGTTCTCCATTTTTCAGAAAAGGCGCCATAGTCAGCTCTCCCTGACCATCGTTCAACTGGTAGGTAGTCTGGCCAATAAAGAGCTTTATAGCTTTACCGCCGTCCATGTTGAAGGTAAACAAGCCGTAACCGTAGAGGGTATCAAATCCCAATTCTCCCAGGTCAACGGCCTGCATGTGCAGGTATTTCCGGATATATTCAGGGGTTGGATTATTAAGGAAGCGTTTTTGATAGCGGGAAATGATCAGGGCAACAGCACCGGCAATATGGGGACAAGCCATGGAGGTGCCGGACAATTCCACATACCGGTTATCGGGATATGTGGAGTAGGTATTAACGCCTGGTGCTACCACATCAATACGGTCATTAGAATTGCTGAAGTTGGCTATACCTGTCTGCAGGTTTATAGCTCCCACAGCAATAGTTTCGGGATAATAGGCAGGATAGTCTATCTCCGGAGTGTCAGGGTTGCCATCCCCGGCATTGCCGGCAGCACATACCACGGTTATACCGCTCTCCACCAATTTTATAATTTCCTGGTGCATGGCGGAATTAGGCAGGGCTGAACCCAGACTCATATTGACCACATTTACCCTCTGTCCATTCTCCCCTACCCAGTTGCGCACCCAGGCCAGACCTTGATTAATCGACATGATAGTGCCAAAGCCATTCTGGTTGAGAACTTTTACTGCCAGGAGTTTGGCTTCCGGTGCCATGCCCAGGATTTTCCCATTAGCAGCAATGATGCCGGCCACATGGGTGCCATGCCCGTTCAAATCCAGGTAATCCGGCTCACCAGGTATGAAACTGCGCCCGCCAATAACATTCCCGGCCAAATCAGGGTGCCGGTAATCAATACCTGTATCCAAAACTGCCACAACAGTTCCCTGTCCCCGAGTGGATGGCCAAACTTTCTCTGCTGCCATCAGACTAATCCCCGGAGGTATCCAGGGCTCATCGCTTAAGGTCCGATCATAAACGGCCACCAGGGGTGAAGTTTTTAGCCGCATGTATAATCACCTCTCCTTGCTCTATAGTAAGCAAGGGAGGTTCATATGTTGCTACTGGGGTTATTAAAATTTGTAAACCGGCACCCATTGGTCCGGTTCAAAGGTTAAAAAACCTTCCCAAAATATGATCAATTAATGGTATTATAAGTCAAGGGTTATCCCAGTGGAGGGGAATTTGGTATGAGTTCAGCTGAAACCATGGTACTGGTAGTTGTCCTGGTTTGCCTTGGAGTTGGCTTGCTCGCAGCTATTCTTGGGTTATTCCTGTTTAACAATTTTAACTGGTGGGACAAACTATAGTCCCCGCATATTTTCACTGCGCAGGTATCTAGTGTCTCGGGTAGTCAGGACATGTTCAATTATTTTCAGCATGTCCTCTTTATCTTTTTGCAGAGTACCGCTGATTGGCAGGTAATTGGAGGCATGAGCCCCCACAAATTTGATGGAGTCGGCGGTAATGGCTTCCAGCATAATCTTCATCTCTTCCAGGGTCTCAAAAGGATCCAATACCCAAAATTCTCCCCTTTGAACCTGTCGATACAATACGGTTCCCGGTACTGGTGTGACGGTTAAGGCCGCCAGGTAATGGGGCCGCATTTCGTTAATCATTCTGCCGGTAGCCAGGGCATGCTCATGGGAACGAGGTCCTTTGCCAGCCAGCCCTAGCAGAACCATAGCTGACAGGTTCCAACCAGCCTGGATCAAGCGGCGTCCCGCTTCCAACATTTCTGCCGCTCCCACTCCCTTTTTCACCTCACGCAGCAACTGATCGTCGCCGGTTTCCACCCCTAAATAGGCCTTTTTTAATCCCGCCGCTCGCAGGGCAGCCAGTTCTGAGGGAGTTTTAGCCAGGGTACTGTTGGGCCCCACATAACAGCCCACGTGGCGCAGGGAGGGAAAGTTTTGTTTCAGGCAATCCAGGATCTCCAGCAGGATTTCGGTATCTATGGCAATGGCATCCCCATCACAGAGAAATACTTTTTCCACATCCCCATAATACTTGCGAGCCATCTGAATATCTTCTTTAATTTCCTGCAGAGGCCTGACCCGGTAACGCTTGTCCTTGTACATACCGCAAAAGGTACACTGGTTGTGGGAACAGCCGATGGTGCACTGCAGCAAATAGCTGTTGGCTTCACTAAAGGGTCTGAATATGTTTCCTTCATAGCGCATAACTGGTTCTCCTCTCCATTTCTTTGAAAACTGCTCTCGTGTCAATACAAAAGGCAGCCATATTGTCATGGCGCGTGAGGAGCGCAGCAATCTCTATGCCGATTTACGCTAACCACGGCTTGGCAGGAGTATTAGCCGACTCGCTCCGGTACTCCTCGCCTGCAACACATCGGCTTACTTCGGTGCGAAGGGGACCGCTCGTAATTCGGCATCCATGCACTCAGTACTCGCTGCTCGAAACATCCTGTTTCTCGCCCCCCTTCGTCTGCCCATCTTCGCCGGCTATATCGGACTCCTGCACCAAGGTGCCTTCGGCAAATCTACTGTCACACCAAAACGATTTACCTGGGCATCATCCTGATTGTGAATCTAGTCTATTAGGCTCCGGCTGGGTATCAGTTGTGGAACCAGGCTCTACATTATTATCAGTTTCCGTTTCTCCTCCTGGTTCAGGGGTCGGCAACGATGGGTTAACCGGCTCTTCTTCAGGAATTTCTTCTTCTCCGGTTTGCTCTTCATCATTCAGTTCTTCACCCGGCTCTTGGACCGTTTCGGTTTCCTCAGTGTCCTCGGGTTCCTGGGCCGGTTCCTGCTGGGGCAAACGTACCGGTTTCTGTTCCAATAATCCCCGGTAATAAAGGGAACTCATATAGTTTCGCCATACAGGAGCAGCCAGGCTTCCTCCGGAAACCCCTCTTCCCGTAACCGGGCTGCCATCGCTGTTGCCTATCCAAACCGCGGTTACCAAGTCATTGGTATACCCAACATACCACAAATCCCTGCTGTCGGTGGTGGTTCCGGTTTTTCCGGCCGACCTTATGGGAATGGCCGCCGGTGTTCCCGTCCCCCAGGATACTACTTCGCCCAGCATTTTGTCCATGATCTGAGCGGTTCTTTTGCTGATTACCCGCCTGCCGGTGGGCTTATGGGTGTATATCTCCTTATTGTTCCTATCCACCACCTGCTCAATTACATAATAATCATGAACTACACCCTGGGCAGGAAAAGCAGTATAGGCGGCAGCCAATTCTGCCGGGGAAATACCCTGCTGCATTCCTCCCAGACCGAGGGCCAAATGGCGATCGCCCTCTTGCAAACTGGTAACGCCAAAATCCTGCAGGTATTGAAAAGCTTTATCTAAACCCAATCTATTCAATATCTCCACGGAAGCCACATTGTAGGAACGGGCCAAAGCCTCGCTGACCGTAACCTCATCCGGAGCCCAGGTATTGCTGTTGGTGGGCTGATAACCCCCAAAATCCCGGGGCTTATTGTTTATCACCGTATCGGAGGTAATCAGTTTTTCATTGACCGCAGCCGCATAGTAAAGGGGCTTAATGGCTGAACCAGGCTGCCGGGGCAGCATTGCCATATTAAGCTGGTTTTTGCTGAAATCAACTCCCCCTACCAAAGCCCGGATTGCCCCAGTAGCCGGATCCAGTGATATCAAAGCCCCGTCTTGGGCTTTGATTCCCCGCCAGCCTATACTGCGCATATTATTAATCAGAGCTGTTTCTGCCTGATTTTGCATAGTACGATCAATGGTTGTATAAATGGACATTCCCCCTTGATACAAGCGTTCTTTGCCCACCATATTTTCCATTTTCCATACCACGTAGTTCACCAGGTAGGGATGAGGTTTCTGCCGGGCGGGAGGGTCCGCTATAGTTACTTGCTGGTTTTTGATCTGTTCAGCCTGGGCGGCATCCAGCAGACCCTGTTCCACCAGTACATTTACGACCGTATCCTGGCGCAGCTTCAGCCCTTCCCAATTGGTTTCGGGATTATAGTGTTCCGGAGACTGGATTAACCCAACCAGCAAGGAGATTTCCGCCTGGTTAAGGGACCATACATCCTTGTTAAAGTAAGCTTTAGCTGCGCAAGCAAAGCCCGCACAGCCCCGGCCCATATAAATCTCATTTAGATACATGGCTAAAATCTCGTCTTTAGTAAACTTTTCTTCCAGTGCAACCGCCAGCAGAACTTCCTTGATCTTGCGGGTAAAGGTCTTTTCCTGGGTCAAGAACAAGGTGCGGGCAAGTTGCTGGGTAATGGTACTGCCCCCTTGGGCTTTGCTGCCTTCCAGCAGGTTTATGTATATAGCCCGGCCAATACTCTTGGTATCCAGACCGTTGTGCTGGTAAAAACGCCGGTCTTCCACGGCTACCACAGCATCTTTCAGAAAAGGAGGAAAATCCTGCACGTTGGTGCGCTGGTAACCGACCTCAGCCATGGGCTCTCCATCCCGGTAATAGATAGTGGTCGCCTGGGCTGGATAGTACTCCCAGTCATCCAGACCGGTAACAGTCAGAATGAGCTGGGGAGTAGTCTGGGTCAGGGAAACACCCACCAGGAAGAAAACCGCAAACAATATTATTCCCGCCAGGGTCCAGCCAATTTTTCTTAACATTTTCCCTCAGGCCTCCCCTTCTGCTGTGTAACCAGCTATAATTCTACCCCTGACTGTCCTTTTAAACCTAACCAGCAAAAGCTAAATCTGATAATATTATCCCAAACGCATGTTCTATTAATCAATAAACTGGTATAATTACATTATTACTGATTAATCAGGTGATCAACCATGCGTACCGGAACTGCTAATCTGCCACTTCATGGAGGAAAATGTCCGGCCTGGCTCTTTAAACATATGAAAGCACTGTCAGCAGCGATTATCGAAGTAATTGTGGAGGATTTCGGTACCGATGAGGTACTCAGGCGCCTGTCAGACCCCTACTGGTTCCAGGCTTTAGGCTGTGTAATCGGGTTTGACTGGCATTCCTCCGGGGTTACCACTACCGTATGCGGTGCCTTGAAAGAAGGCTTGGCGGAAATAGGCCCTGAAGCCGGACTGTTCCTGGCTGGGGGAAAAGGCCGGGCTGCTCGCCGTACTCCCCAGGAAATTGTTGACCTGGCTGATCGTTATCCTATCCATGGCAAGGCGGAGGATTTAATATATGCCAGCCGCATGGCAGCCAAGGTGGACAGCTCAGCAGTACAGGACGGCTATCAGATCTACCACCATTTCTTCGTCTTTACCCAGTCAGGTAACTGGGCCGTAATCCAGCAGGGCATGAATGAGGAATTGCGCCAGGCCCGGCGTTATCACTGGCTGGGTTCCCAGGTCACAGATTTCACCGTTGAACCTCACTATGCCATCTGCTGTGATCAGATTAATGAAACCCTCAATCTGGTTTCCCTGCAAAATGAACCGGTACGCAGTCTGTCAACCCAGCTGGCCTGTGAATCCCCGGATCGGTTATTAAAAGAACTGTCAGCTATACAAGGAAGTAAGAATTTATCATTGCCCAGGCAGCACAGTATCCCCCGCACCAGTTTCCTGCAGCGTTCCCTGCAGGCAGCCTATGAACAGCAGCCGGAAAACTTTGCCGCTTTATTGGAAACCAGCGGAGTGGGACCCGCCACCTTAAGGGCGCTGTGCCTGGTAGCAGAAGTAGCTTATGGAGTCAAGCCCAGCTATACTGATCCGGTGCGTTACTCCTTTGCCCATGGCGGGAAGGATGGCTTCCCCTTTCCGGTTCGGGAGGAGGATATAAGCAACTCTTATACTGTCCTGCGGCGGGCAGTTAAAAAAGCCCGGCTGGGAAACCGGGAACAGCTCAATGCCCTGCGGAATCTGGCCCGCTGGCATGCCGAAGTGGTCACTACCCCGGCAACTCCTCCGGGTTATGAATCCTTCCTTATTCCGGCAACTCCTGTTATGGTCCAGCCCACTTTGTTCTAAAAGAATCAGGACGGGATCGCTCCCGTCCTGTCAGCGTGTCAATAAAGCTTATTAATAGTTGGACGTTCGAGATTGCCACGGCACTCCGTGCCTCGCAATGACACAAA
>ENA-OWPA01001607-OWPA01001607.1-bioreactor-metagenome-genome-assembly--contig:-NODE-1607-length-13884-cov-10.243282_pt1 | contig 13884 bp, 11 predicted proteins | sample MGYA00238139_ERZ651803 | MGnify/ENA primary metagenome ERZ651803 (study PRJEB26909, sample SAMN07631231) | bioreactor metagenome | isolation source: Switchgrass digestor | place: USA: Dartmouth...
TCGTAGCTATATTTAGCCATAAAAATACTGACCTCCAATTGTTAGATATTTGGTCTAACTTTTTGGGGTCAGTACATTTTTATTTACTTATATCTTGTTTGGTAGAAAAGAAGTAGCCCGAACTATATTTAGTAAAACTGCCGCCTGAAAAATATGATTTATTACTAGAAGTATTTGAAAAAAGACTTGACTTATATCGATGATCGATATATTATATAGATGTTAGATATATAGATAATCTATATATATTAGGAGGATAGAAAAAAGGAGGATAGAAAAATGGCTATAGATAAAAGTCTGATGTCAGGAAGCATGACAATGCTGATATTAAAGCTGTTGGATGAAAAGGATATGTATGGCTATGAAATGATAGATACCTTAAGAAAAAAATCACAGAACGTATTTGAGCTTAAGGCAGGTACTTTGTATCCCCTGCTGCATGGATTGGAAGAGAAGGGACTATTAAGCGTATATGAGCAGGAGCATGCCGGAAAAACAAGAAAATACTATAGGATAACCAAAGAGGGAAAGCTCCTTCTGGAGAAAAAGACTAAGGAGTGGAACGAATTTACGACCGCTGTTAGTAATGTATTGGCAATGGAGGTATAACAATGGATGAGTTCTTAAATAAGCTTCTTTCACAGATTCGGTGTAAAAAAGCAAGACCCTTTATAAGGGATGAAATAAGGATACATATAGAGGAGCAAATTTCAGACAATATACGGGCAGGTATGGATAAGGAAGAAGCGGAAAGGGAAGCTATCAAGGATATGGGTGATCCGATTGAGATTGGCATATCCCTGGACCGGATTCACAAGCCTCAGATAAACTGGAAGATGCTTGCTATTATAATTGTAATAAGTAGCCTGGGACTTTTTTTGCAATACGCTATTTCAATTAAATTGAATAAAGATAATATAGCGACAGGAAATTCTGATGGAGGTATAAACTTTGCAGTAAGTGTTTTACTGGGCCTTGCTGTAATGCTGTTTTTATATTTGATTGATTACACAACTATCGGGAAATATTCAAAAGTAATTGGTGCCATTATGAATATTGCAGCGATACACGCTATTTTATTTGGTAGTACCGTTGCCGGAAGAATTGAATTTATAGGATTTGGGCCGTTTAGAATCCAATCAACAGCCTTTATGATGTTTTATATACCTATTTACGGGGCAATTATATATAAATATCGTGGAGGGGGATTCATTGCCTTTATAAGGGCAATATTGTGGATGCTTGTACCGGTTTTTTTAGTATTTCGTTTTCCCAGCCTTGTTGTTACGGGAATTATGCTTATAAGCATGCTTGTTCAATTAACCATAGCGCTTGCAAAGGGCTGGTTTCAGCTTTCGGCGAAAAGAACAATTATCCTGCTTTGGTTGTCTGCAATTGCATTCTCCATTATATGCACAATTCTTTTTAATCCCCTGTCAAAATATCAGGCAGAAAGGATTACAGAATTTTATCGTTCATCAGGGGAAAGCTTTTGGTTGACAGAAACATTAAGAAAGCTGTTACAAAACATTGCTGTAATTGGTAGTAGCGGCAGTGAGCTGATAGGATATCTTCCTGATATAAATAGGGATTACATTCTTTCATATGTGCTCAATACTTATGGTTTGTTGGCAGGAGTCTTGCTGATTGCTTTATTGGCCGTTTTACTTTTATCTATATTCAGTACAGCAATAAATCAAAAAAATCAGTTGGGCTGTGTGATGGGCTGTGGCTGCGGTATGGTATTGTTGATGAATATAGCAATTAATATACTTGGATGCTTAGGCCTGATTCCATCAACCTCATCATTTTTGCCATTTTACTCTGCAGGAGGAAGCAATCTTATTTTGTCATATGCTTTAGTGGGAATAGTATTAAGTATTTACAGATTTAAAAGCGTGTATCCGCAGCATGTGTCAGTCAAATTAATGCAAATGAAAGCTTCTATAAATTAAAGCTTATATTGTTTAGGCTTTCAGTTTCTCATCTATTTTTGATGATAGCTGAAGGCTTTTTTAGTATAATTACAAATTTAAAAATAAGGATATTTAAGTATTGTGCTATTAGCTACCGGCAATTGACGCAAAAGGATATAACTGGTACATTATATTATTTTGAAGAACGCCTGGCAGGCAGAAACCTTTAAAAACCAGAGCAATGTAAAATATTTTGTGTCCTGGTAATATATACCATCTTTCTGGTGAGAATTAGATATAAATAATCTTATCAGAAAGTGTACCTTTGGCCTTCTCTTTCCCCAGCTCCTTTGTTACATCTGCAAAGTGCCGTCTCGCATGACTCCAGCAGCCGGCTATTTTCAGATCCTCCCTCTCTTTTTTGAGAATGTGGTACACTTGATATCCATTCGTTATCATCGTACCGCTGTATCCTTTCAGGAATTCTCACTGCACACTGAATAGTACAAGCTAAAGAAATAGCTCAAATTTTACGAAATAAATTACGGGTACTTCTTCTGGGGCATAAAAGGAGAGCTTTTGGTTATAGCTTAAAGCTATTTTACAAAAGCTCCTTTAATCTTATCTGTCATACCACTGGGCCTGAGTTGAATACATGCGGGCATATTCGCCACCGGCTTTCAGCAGCTCATCGTGGGTACCGTCTTCCACGATTTTGCCATCCTTGAAGACAACAATCCTGTCTGCAAGTGATGCGACACTTATTCTGTGGGTTACCATGATAACGGTTCTGCCTTTGGTCATGGCAATATATTTCCTGAATACCTCTGCTTCGGCAAGAGGGTCAAGATTACTGGTGGGCTCGTCCAGCACGATAAAATCACGGTTGCGGTAATAGGCCCTCGCAATTGCTAGCTTTTGCCACTGGCCGCCGGATAAATCGGTTCCTCCTATATCTTTCCCCAGCATGGCAGTCTTATCTGCTCCCTCAAAGCCGGCAAATGCGAGCGCATTATCAATTGCCTTCTCGTCACGTTCTTTATCCACATCGCCCAAAAATACATTGTCGGCGATTGTGAAGGTGGTGAAGCGGGCCGGCTCCTGAAATACGGATGCCATTGAGTTGTATTTATCCGCAGCGTTCAAGTCTTTTGCATTTATTCCATTAATCAGTATTTCTCCGCCTGATGGCTGAAGCATTCCGGTAAGCAGCTTGATAAATGTTGTTTTTCCGGCTCCGTTTTCACCGACAAAGGCAACCTTTTCACCCTTGCGTATTGTGAAGTTTACATTCTTAATCCGATACTCGTCCGTCAGGGGATAGCGGTAAGTAACATTTTTTGTTTCTATGCTTTCAATATCCAGAACAGTCTTATTATCCAAATTCTTTAAAAGCTGTTCATCCAAATCAATGAATTCAAAAAACTGTGCCGCTTCGTTCTTTTTTGATATAAAGTTTGCTATTGAGCCAAATAATTGTGATGTGCTGGACATTAATGTGTTGATCAGGGAAAGGACCGCGCCCAGGGCACCGATGGAAAGCTTGCCCTGTGTCATCAGGACAATTGCAAAAACATTTGCCGCAATATTTGCCAGATTTGCTAAAATGGCGCTCACTGTTCCGAGAATTAAAATATTCAGTTGGTTTTTCTTTTCCCTAATCACATAATCATCGGTTAAAGCTTTCCATTTCTTAAAGAAAAAATCAAACAAGTTCAGTGCCTTTACTTCCTTGGCCGAGCTGCCCAGCAAAACACTCTGATAGTATCCGGCCTCGCGCATTATCTTGCTGTTGTCCCGTATGAATTTAAAATTGAGCTTGTTGCCGACATAGGTGGTATAGAGAGTGGGGATAGGGGCAACAAGAATAATCAGGCACAGCAGCGGATGGAAAATGTAGAGTGAAGCCGCAACCATGACAACAGAAACCAGCTTTGCTATTATTACATATCCTTCAATGATAACACCCCTTTGAAGGGAGCTCCATTCTCCGCCCATTGAATTGAAGCTCCTCTCAATAATGTCGTTTATTCTTGGGACTTCCATATAATCCGGGTATAGCCTGGATATTTTTTTGAACAGCTTGGCCTGAAACTTTTCCTGCAAGCGGTGGTCCTGCACTTTGGAGAGACGTTCGATATCCTCCCCGCCATACAGGTATCGGCCTATCAGCTCGTTAACAAATCCCATTGCCCAATAAAGAAGGGCAAGCCCAATCAGCGAAAGCAGCTGCAGCGTCTTTTTGCCTGCGATTTCGGACAAGGCATTGGCTTTGTCAATATATTTTCCCCATATGAAGGCTGTAATCGGCTGCAGGATGCTTAAAATAACGGCAAGTCCCAGAAAAATACCGCACATCAGCCTGGCTGAGGAAAAAACATAACTAAAAAGACGCGTAAGGTATGACAGCTTCCCCGGATTTTCTTTCAAAATATCCTTTTCAAATACAGTGGTATTGTCGTTAAATTTAATCTCATAAACAGGCTTTTTATCATCAGTTTTGTGTGCTTTCTTTTTAGGCATTGACAGCTGCCTCCTCTACTTGATGATCTTTTTGGTACCATTGCTTCTGGGCATTGAACATCCTTGAATAGATACCGCCCTTCTGCATTAATTCTTCATGGCTGCCGCTTTCGGCAATTTTACCGTCATGTATAACAAAAATCCGGTCGGTGATCATAGTGGAGCCAAGCCTGTGGGTAATAAATATGGCTGTTTTGTTTTCAACCATGGCGGCAAATTCACTGTAAAGATCGGCTTCAGCAATGGGATCAAGCTGTGATGTGGGTTCGTCAAGGAGAAGAATAGGCTTGTCTCCCATAAAAGCACGCGCAATGGCTATTCTTTGCCACTGGCCGCCGGATATATCCACACCGCCATCAAAATCCCTGCCCAGCAGGGTGTCATAATCCTTTTCAAACCTTTCGACAAATTCATGGGCTTTGGCCTTTTTGGCCGCCAGCTTGATCTTTTCTTCATTTTCAACCTCATCTATGTCTCCGATGCCGATGTTTTCCTTAATAGTAATACTATATCTTGGAAAGTCCTGAAATACGGGACCGAAAATTTTTGTCCGCACACTCAGGGGATAATCATTCAGCTTTTTGCCACCAACCAGTATTTCGCCCTTATCCGGGGTAAAGAGGCCCAAAAGTAGCTTAATCATGGTTGTTTTGCCTTCACCGTTTTCACCGACAATAGACACCTTTTCCCCGTTGTTAATTTTAAATGACAGACCCTTGAGTATATCCTTATCGGTACCGGGATATCTGAACCAAACATCCCTGAACTCGATATCAAAGCTGTCGGGAAGCTTTGTCAGCGTTCCTGTTGCTTCATCAGATAACCGGAAGAATTTATCGTAGTATTCAAATGTGTTAATATGAAAGCCCGACCATTTGAAAAAGCCTGCAACACCGTCTAAATACCCGTATATATCACCGAACATCAAGCCTGACATGGCAATAAATAAACCAACAGATATTTGTCCGTTTATAAACAAAACAAGCAAAATAATTATATTTGCAATGGTGCCGATTTTTGTAGCATTGCCACCCAGCAGTATTTTTCGTAAATTTTTGAAGTAGTAGCGCTCGTAATCGCGGTTTCTTTCATTAAGGCGCTTTTTATATGTATCAATTAAATAATCATAGTTACCGTAGGCCTTCAGTTCTCTGGTAAAATTTCTGGATCTTAAGAAGCCACCCAGGGTGGTATATTTACGTTCTTTTTTCCAATATGTTTCCAGCTCCTTGTATATGTTATAGTTTGTCTTTGAAGATATATAGGTTTCAATGATAAAAGGCACTAAAACTGTCAGCAAAAGCCACCATCTTATGCTGAAAACATATGCCAGGGAGCCGATGCTTGCTATAAGACAGCTCCCCCGCCAATAGACGTACATGGGAAACATGTGCCTGGCCGAGTTTTCCGCCCTGTTATATGCCTTGTCGATTATTTCTATGCTTGCTTCATTTTCAAAATGCTCATATTTCATTGTTTTCAGCTTTTGCAGCATACGGGATTTGTAAGCTGTTCTAAGTATTAATAGTGAGCGCCTTTCAACATAAACATAGATAAATTCACTAAGAACAGAGGGTAAAATGGCCATTATTACAAACAGAACAAGGAAAATAAAATACTCGGAAAAGGTCATTTCACCCTTAGCCACCGCCAGTCCGCCGTCAAATACATTGCGGTTTATATATACCCCGAGAGGTGTCAGAGAACCGCTGATGATTGTGCATGCAAAGGTTAATACAACCATTATGGGTGCTTCGGCATAGATTATACCGATTAGCTCTTTGTATGCCATAAAGATTCTTTTCATATATATAAGCTCCTTTGTTGCAGAATTTGTGAAAAGTTATGTAGTTATTTACTATTATACTTTTTTTTATTGGAACTTCAATCAACCAGAAAGGGATAAATTCTATAGTTAGTTGATAAACTTGCACTGCAGAATTTTGTCCATTGAGCAGGTACCTTTGTTCTGGCAATTATGAATAAATTTGGCACATATGGGGAAACTTCAGGTTTAATTGAGGAGCTGTTATAAAAACAGACTGTCAGGGAAAGGGTGTTGGGAAGTAAATGATGAGGTGAGATAAATAAGATATTATTTCTACCCATACATTGGAAATATTGGAAGTGATAAAGTTAAACATCCATGTTGACATAGATAGATTCATATTGTAGACTATATTATAAAATTTAATATGAAAACCTCACTTTATAGGTGAGGTAGAGGCGCGGTATTTAACAGTCCTTAGTGGAGTGTGAGAAGCGATGAGGCTAGGGAGAAGGAAATATCGCCGAAGCATATAATATTTCTCGGTATTATATGCTGGGACTGCAGTTAAGAGCTGCAGTACTGTCTCAATAAATACCCGGTTTATTGAGTTGCGCTATCTCATTTTGGGAAGGTAGGGGTTTTAGGTTCATTTGTGTATACTGCACATTTGGAACACCGCAGGTGTTTTATTTGCAGTAGACAGGATTGAAGTCTAGCCACCCAGATGAAGGGTGGTTTTTTTAATAAAATATATTATAAATTAATCGGAAGGGAAGAGGAAGCAATAATGAAGAAAGGATTATTAGTTTTAATTGCACTGTTATTGTCAGCATCTATGTTACTGTCAGCTTGTGGAAAAAAAACAGATGAGGGAAACTTACCAGGAAAGACAAATAGTGCTTCACAGGATGATACCTTCAAGACAAATGATAATTCAAAGGAGGACAATACCTTTAAGGTTGGACTTGAGGCAGGTTATCCTCCATTTAACTGGACCCAATTGGATGACTCCAACGGTGCGGTAAAAATCCAGAATGCTGCCGAGTATGCCGGCGGATATGACGTTGAAATTGCAAAGATAATTGCACAGGAGCTTGGTAAGGAACTGGTTATTGTAAAAACCGAGTGGGATGGTCTTATACCGGCACTGACATCAGGAAAAATTGATGCAATTATTGCAGGTATGTCACCTACTGAAGAGCGTAAAGAAGTCATTGACTTTACAGACATCTACTATACATCCGATTTGGTTATGGTAGTAAAGAAGGGCGGTAAATATGAAAATGCCAGCTCATTACAGGATTTTGCAGGAGCCAAAATAACAGCACAGTTAAATACCTTCCATTACACAGTTATTGATCAGATAGAAGGAGTTAACAAGCAGGCCGCAATGGATAATTTCCCCGCTATGAGAGTTGCACTTGAATCCGGTATTATAGATGGATATGTTTCAGAACGCCCTGAAGGTATCAGTGCGCAAGCTGCCAACAGCAACTTCAAGATGGTAGAATTTGCTCCGGGATATGGCTTTGTGACATCACCTGAAGATACGGCAATTGCTGTAGGTATCAGGAAGGGAAGCGATTTGATGGACAAGATTAATGCGGCATTAGCTAAAATCTCTGAGGAGCAGCGCAAGGAGCTAATGGATAATGCTATAAAGAATCAACCGGCGGCTGAGTAAGGTTTTATAAACCGGGTGCAATATAGGGCGCTCGGTTTATATTTTGAGGGAGGAGATAAGGTGGAACTTAGTGTTATAATAAAGACTATTTCTAAATACTGGCCTATGTTTATACGGGGAGCCGGTGTGACGCTGATAATCTCCATTATTGGTACCATTATTGGTTTCATAATAGGATTAATAATAGGCGTGATACGTACCATTCCAATGCCGGAAAAAGGATTTAAAAGAATCCTGCTGAAGATTGTTAATGCAACACTTGCGGTATATATAGAGGTATTCCGTGGAACCCCCATGATTGTTCAGGCTATGGTAATTTACTATGGCTCAAAGCAGGCATTTAATATAGACATGACCCCGTTGTTTGCCGGAATATTTATAGTTTCCATAAATACAGGCGCTTATATGGCTGAAATCGTCCGTGGAGGTATTGTATCTATTGACAAGGGACAGTTTGAAGCAGCATATGCCATAGGAATGAGTCATGTTCAAACGATGGTAAATGTAGTGTTACCGCAGGCAATCCGCAACATTTTGCCGGCGATAGGCAATGAGTTTGTTATTAATATTAAGGATACATCAGTACTTAATGTTATTTCTGTAACAGAGCTTTTCTTCCAGACGAAATCTGTTGCAGGAAATAACTTTAAATATTTCGAAACCTTCTTCATTGCTTCCGCGATCTATTTGGTTATGACCTTTACTGTGACAAGGATATTAAGGTTCATTGAAAGAAAAATGGATGGTCCGGAAAACTACATTATTTATGCCAATCAGATGCAGGTAGAGACACCTGAGGATGCCCTGCGCAGAGAACAGCTGATGAAAGGCAATAAATAGGAGAGGGGGAGCAGGCATGAAAAAAATAATCGAGGTGCAGCATTTAAGCAAGATATTTGGTGAACATGAGGTGTTAAAGGACATTGATTTTTCGGTTAGTAAGGGAGAGGTTGTATGTATTATCGGCTCCTCCGGTTCCGGCAAGTCAACCCTGCTTCGCTGCATTAACCTATTGGAAAAACCCAGCGGTGGACAGATTCTATATAATGGAGAAAATATATTGGACGACAAGCATGATACACGTACCTACAGAACAAAGCTGGGTATGGTATTCCAGCAGTTTAACCTCTTCAATAACCATGATGTCTTAAGCAATTGTATGATTGGCCAGATTAAGGTTTTGAAGCGTTCAAAGGCAGAGGCCAGGGAAGTGGCCATGAAGTATTTGAAGGTAGTTGGAATGGAGCAGTTTATCAATGCCAAGCCCAGGCAGCTCTCCGGAGGACAAAAGCAACGTGTGGCTATCGCAAGGGCTCTGTCGATGGAACCGGATGTAATGCTTTTTGACGAGCCAACCTCAGCTCTTGACCCCGAAATGGTGGGAGAGGTTTTAAAGGTTATGAGGGAGCTGGCGGAGTCAGGCCTTACTATGCTGGTGGTAACCCATGAGATGGGCTTTGCCAGAGAGGTTGCCGACAGGGTGGTATTCATGGATAAGGGAGTAATAGCAGAGGAAGGCACTCCTGAGCAAATATTTAATAACCCGACACAGGAACGTACAAGGGAATTCTTAAAACGAACATTGCAGCAGAAATAATATTATACTATTATAAGGCTAATATTTGATATTGTGGTTTCCGGTTGTATTTTGCTTTCCGACAGTTAAAAAGCTAATGGCTCGCTATATGTTTGCGGGCCTTTTTATTTTTATTTAAATTAATCCGATACTGGACGTTGTTCATCCTTTGTGGTAGAATGGTCATCATCGGCAATTTTCATTGGAGGAGCATATATGAAGCAAACCGCATCAACAGGTCGTTTAGGCAGACTACGGAGTACATTTATAGGAGATCGAAAATTTTACGGCAAGGTATTTATGCTGGTGTTGCCTATTATTGTTCAAAACACCATTTCAAATTTTGTTAATCTTCTTGATAATATAATGATAGGGCGGGTAGGAACTGCCCAGATGTCTGGTGTTGCTATTACCAATCAGCTTATGTTTGTATTTAGTCTTGCTGTTTTTGGTGGGCTTTCAGCTGCAGGTATATATGGTGCACAGTTTTTCGGCGCAGAAGATCATGACGGGCTGCGAAATACAGTACGCTTCAAGCTTTTGACGATTGCTGTCACCTTAGTAGTCGCAGTAGTTGTATTTATGACATGTGGAGAACAGCTGATCAGCCTGTATCTGACCGGTGACGGTGATGCTGCTGAAAGAGCGGCTATGCTTGAATATGGAAAGAGTTATCTTCGCATAATGCTTTGGGGCTTACTGCCCTTTTGCCTGTCACAGGTATATGGTGGAACACTCCGTGAAATGGGAGAGAGCCTGCTTCCTATGATAGCCAGCCTGATAGGTGTATTTACCAACCTCTGTCTTAATTACATATTAATTTATGGCAAGCTTGGATTCCCTGCATTAGGTGTTGATGGTGCGGCTATAGCTACAGTTATTTCACGTTTTGTGGAGCTGGTCATTATAGTAGTCTATGCCCATAAAAATTCCGCCAAATACAGGTTTATTAAAGGGCTTTACAGAACATTTAAAATACCTAAAAGCCTTGCCTTAAACATAATAAAAAAAGGAATACCTCTGCTTCTTAATGAGTTCTTTTGGGCATTGGGCATGACAACTTTGACGCAGATTTTTTCAACCCGAGGATTGAATGTGGTTGCTGCGCTAAACATATCAAGTACTATATCGAATATGTTCAATGTGATTTTTATATCCATGGGTTCAGCAGTAGCAGTTATGGTAGGTCAGGCTCTTGGAGCCAATGATGTTCCACGGGCAAAGCAAAGCGCATGGAGGCTTATATTCTTCAATTTTGGCATCTGTATTGCAGTAGGAGCTATACTTTTTGCCCTGTCTCCCATCCTTCCGCATATATACAAAACCAGCGATGATGTGATGAGGCTGGCGACCCGTTTCATGCAGACAAGTGCCGTATATATGGCGGTTAATGCCATATCCCACTGTTCATACTTCACAATACGATCCGGTGGAAAAACCTTTATAACCTTCCTTTTTGACAGCGCTTATACCTGGGTTATCTTTGTTCCCTTTTCCTATGTACTCACACATTTTACAGGCCTGGATATTGTCGTACTGTATCCGCTTTGCTATATGGCCGACGTAATAAAGTGCATAATCGGTATAATTGTTGTCAAAAGCGGCTATTGGGCCCATAATATTGTCGCAGATGCTGCATCAGCCAGGAACATAGAAGCAGATGAGTCGGTTTAAGTTGTGGATGCTCCTTGAGAGCAGGAGGTAAGTATGGGACAATACTGAATAATGTGCGGAAGAATAAGGGCTAATGAAAAGTTTTCAGGAAAAGGGTATATCCTTCAATACTTAGTAAAGCAGCCCAATTATGCTATGGAATGATTAACAAGCATCCTTTTATAGATGGAAATAAAAGAGTAGGAATTTTAGCTATGCTGGTATTTTTAAAAGTAAATAATATTATCATAAATTGTCAGGATGATGACATTATTGAACTTGGATTTGGTATTGCCAGTGGAAAATATAATTCATCGTATATTATGGAATGGATTATCTCACACTGTCTGAGTTTAATGAAATATTTTAATATAACCAAGCCTTAAATACATGGCTTGGTTTTTAATATATTCTAAATTTTATTTAGCAAATTTTAATCCAACTCCTGATAAAAATGTGCTACAATACCATCAATTAGCTGAAGGGAGATGTTATTTATGTACAAGAATATAAATGAGGAGCTGCAGAAGGCCCAGGAGGGGATGCTGTGGGAGGCTTTATAGCGGATATGGTAAAGCACTCTCATATTGATAAAGCTCAGGAAGCAATATCAAAGGCCCAGAAAAAGCTGGCCAGGTTCCGCAGTGAGCTGGCCGATGTAAAAATAATGAATAATCTGTCCATAAACATATCGGATTTTTCTAAATTTGCGGATTTTTTCTTTGATGGATTATTTGCTGATTTGAACATGCAGTCTAAGATTAAAAGTTCTCTTGAGAGTGTAGAGAATACCAAAAATCAGGTAAGCAAAGTTCTGACAAAGCTTAAGACCATGAAAAAGCAAACAGTAAACAGAATCAATTTGCTGGAAGAGGAGATTGATAAGCTTATTAGCAATGCATAATTATCTTTGCAAAAGTGAATAAAAATATCTGAAATTACACATCTTGATTATAATAAAGCCAACCTGGTTCAGTCCAGATTGGCTTTATATATGTAAGGATAACGCACATTACAACAGGCTTTTAGTCAGAAGGAGCACCTGATTTTTGATTATCGGCAGAGTTTTCGGGAAAGGCCACCATCAGAGTGAACAGATTTTGTGTGTATTCTGTTTTAACATAGCCCTTGTTTGCAAAAACAACCTTTCTTCTATTCTGCAGGCCTATTCCATGGTAGGGCTTATCCTTTGTACTTATAAAACGGCCATTCTCATGCTTAATGATACCGTTAAAGGTGTTGGTTATTTTAACCAAAAATTGATTATTTACTGTTCTTGCTTCCACAGAAACATAGCGAGTCTCCTGCGGGTCCAGCTTTTTACATGCCTCAATAGCATTTGCCAGGCCATTGCCAAGTACCACGCAAAGATCGCTGTCCGTGACAGTAAGCTTTCTTGGAATCACACAGGAGGATTGAAAACTAATATTTTCATCCTTAAGACGAAGTGAATAATATCCCAGTATTGAGTTGGCTACTACATTTTCGCAAAATATCGGTAAAGGCTCCATGTCGGTTCTTTTAGTGTATTCACTCAAAAAGCTGCTGAGCTCAGAATAATGGCCCTCATTTACCAAATGCTCCAACACACCGACAAAATGATGAAAATCGTGTCTGATAGCCCTGATCTCGTTGATTTGGGCACTGAGAGCATTATAATATTCTGTCTGCATGACAATTTGCTCTCTGGCAGACATTAGTTGTACGGAGGAAAGAGCATAATCACGGACTATATTGGATGCCTGAATTGATGAAACCAAACTGAGTATCATTAAATATGCCGTAAACAATAACAGCAAAACCAGTGACATATTCCAATATACATTACCGTTTATGTAATAGCAGTCGATAATCAGACCGGTAATCGACAGAACAGCTCCCAGATAGATTACCAGACCATATTTTTTCATATGCCTTCGATTTCGGTATATCTTAAAGAAGGAGTAAGTTTCTATCAGAAAGCTCCCTATAGGAAGAATAACTGTCAGGTAGCGATTATAAAAGCCCTGTGGTATAAAAAGATACGCAAAGTACAGGATGATATAGTATATTAGCAGGCCAAGCTTTTCCCTGCCAGAAAACATAATACCCAAAAGATCCTGAATTAAAAAGATAAGAAGGTATTTAAGTGCAAAGGTAATAAAAAACATAATTGGATTGACATCTTCATATGAAAGGTTAAAAAACACTATATCCTGCCAAAAGCTATAAAATTCTGTGGTGAGCATAATGCGCAGCAAGACAAACAGGCCCAGGGCCGGAAGAAGAAACAAACGCTTTTCCATGCGATAAGACAAAATATAACCTATAACCAGTACAAAAAAGGAAAAGAGTGATACGCCGAATAATAGAAAGCGCAGGTTATTGCGGAAGCTTTTATTGCTTACGGCGCTTTCATATTCAGTCAATACGGGAGCCATGTAAAGGCCTGAAAAACGTGTGGTGGCAACCTCAATGATAAGCTCGTGCTCACGGGACGAAGAAAGACTGACAGGGTAGAGGTTCACTCCGGTGGTGGTGTGTACATTAGCAGGGGTTTTCGAAATAATACCACTTTCAGCAGTGAGCTCACCGTCGATAAAAACCTTATAAGCACTTCCGAAATCAGGAATATAGATTGTGACCGGCTTATCAAAGGGAATGTCCTTTAATATAAGTCTGTAGCTTGCAAAACCGTCAGCAGGCAGATATTTTCCGTTCAGCTGCAATTTTGTCCAGTAGCCCGGAACACGGATATAAAAATGATCTCCCACTTCTTCCG
>ENA-OWPA01001610-OWPA01001610.1-bioreactor-metagenome-genome-assembly--contig:-NODE-1610-length-13865-cov-16.125834_pt1 | contig 13865 bp, 12 predicted proteins | sample MGYA00238139_ERZ651803 | MGnify/ENA primary metagenome ERZ651803 (study PRJEB26909, sample SAMN07631231) | bioreactor metagenome | isolation source: Switchgrass digestor | place: USA: Dartmouth...
CTATAACCTTCCCGCTACCGGGCGGTTTCGGGACTTTCACCCGTTAGATTGCGCCCATGCCGGGCGCACTAAAAAACAGGCAGAGAATCTATATAATTCTCTGCCTGTTTTTTTGCTGCAATTTTTAAGTCAAACCCTTTAGTTCAGCTTTCATTTTTGTTTCAGTAATTCAAACTTGTTCCGGTAAACAATCTAGCATTGAGCTTTTTGATTTAGAATCCGATCCATTCTGTCGTGCGCATCCCTGATTATATCCTTCCAGTTATCCTGCCCCGTATACCACAGTTCCGTTACATATCTTCTTACACCAATACTCCATGCGGTGTCTATAATTTTTTCAAAATCTACATGGCCGGTTCCGAAAGCTACTTCCCTATACTTGCCAGGAAGGCTTTCTTTCAGGTGTAAAGCTATAATATGGCCGCTTCCTATTATTATATCCTTATAGACATCATTATTATATAAATGAGATGCATTTACCAAATTACCGCTGTCCGGATAAATCGCCAGATAAGGGGAGTTGATATTTTGCACGTATGCCATGGCTTTTACAACCGTATCCATGAAGCACGTTTCCATTGTCTCAAATCCCAGCAAAACGCCTTCTTTAGCAGCAATTTCATTGGCAATTTTTAAATTTTCAATGAAATATTGTCTGGTAACGGGGGACGATTCTTCATAATATACATCATAACCGGCCAGCTGGATTGTCCGGATACCCAAATCACATGCAAGCTCAATTGCCTTTTCCATTATATCCAATGCTCTCGTACGAATGGCTTTATCAGAGCTGCCGAGGGGAAATCTCCGATGTCCGCTTAAACATATACTGCGAATTGGCATACCGGTTTCATACATAAGCATGACCAAATCTTTACGTTCCTGTTTGTTCATATTAAGACGGTTTAATTTTTCGTCGCTCTCGTCAATACTCATTTCTATGTAATCATATCCGAGCTCTTTTGCAACAGTCATTTTTTCTTTCCAGGAGAGAGCATTAGGCATTGCTTTTTCATAAACACCTAATGAGTACGGTTTCATTTTTTCCTCCTACCGCAATTTTTGAAACGCTTCCTGCATATTGTCAGTTTTTAAAACGCTGCCAGCAAGGTTTTAGACCTTCGATAATCTGACAATATGTTTCGTATTTTTCCTCATATATCTTCCTGTATTCCGCGCGTGGTTTTATTTGCTTTGTTATCTTGACCGTCTTTTCGATTGCATCCTTATAGTCCTTATAAAGTCCGGATGCAATTCCGGCCGCAATTGCCGCACCATGAGCACCTATTTCTTTGTCTTCGATTACATCAATGGGGATCTGGAATATATCGGCAAACATCTGAACCCAAACTTCCGATTTGGTAACACCGCCTGCCAAACGTATGCTTTCAGGTACCGCATGATTCTTTAAAAGCTTTTTAACATGCGTAAAATGTGAAAATATAACCCCTTCATATACGGCACGAAGCATATGTTTTTTATTGTGATATGCCGTCAGGCCGACAAATGTCCCTTTTGCCAGCGGATCAGTATTTGATCCGTTAAGAAACGGCAAAAATATTACGTTACTCTCATCCGGTGCTATTGAATCCACCCATTCATTGGCAATATCATAGATAGGTCTCTTATAATACTCTTCTTCCTTATCCATCAGATTTCTGATGAACCATTCCATATTGCCTGCCGATGTGGGCGAACTTTCCTCCACCAGAAAATATCCCGGTATACAATACATGGAATTTAAAGCAACAGTCCCGTTTGTTATGGGCTTTCTTGAAAGGAATTCGTTTATGCTCCAGGTCCCGGCTATCATGCACATTTCATTTTCGTCACACAGACCTGAGGCAATGCCGCAGGCATTTATATCGAACATGCCTGCAGCAACCGGAATTCCTTCAGGTAAACCGGTAAATTTGGCGGCTTCATGGGTTATATATCCGCATATTTCTGCCGAGTGTTTCAGTTCGGGCAGTTTATCTCTCAAGTCCTCCAACCCGAAATATGAAAGCAGCTCATCATCATAAGTTCCTGTGGTGAGATTGACCAAATTACTGCCTGTAGAGTCCGTATATTCGGCATATGCTTCACCGGTCAGGCAAAACCTTATGTAATCCTTGACATGGAATATATACTTTGTCTTTTCCAAAACCTCAGGTTTATTTTTTTTAAACCATGCAAGCAGACTTACCGGCTGACTGGCCAGAATTTCCTGAAATGTCTTTTTATATACTTTCTGGTTCGTACCGTCTTCATACCAGTTTTTTACGACTTCCCAAGCCCTGTTATCCGTCGAAATAATACCGTTGTAAGCCGGATTACCGTCCTTATCAACAAGATATAAGCCTTTTCCGTGTCCGGAAAAAGAAACTCCTACCAAATCGCCGCGATCAATATTGCTTTTTCTTATACAATCCCTTATAGCCTTAGCATTGCTCTCCCACAACTCAACCATATCTCTTTCGGTATAACCGGGCTTGGGAGTTATCGTGACAGTAGGGGATGATGCTGAAGCTATCTGTTTTCCGTTTTCATCAAATATTGCCGCTTTACAAAAAGTACCGCCATTATCAATACCCATTAAATATTTCATATTCGACATTCCCTCTTATTAAATTTCATAAAGGAACTTGAAATCGTCCTTTGTAAAGTTAATATCAGCCGTCTTCAATGCCTCTATGATTTGCTCGGGATTTAACGGACCGTATAAAGGCAGGCAGTCAAAATCCAATACCGTAAAATATCCAAGAAGAACCTGCGTAATTGTAGCATTATATTTATTCATAAGCTCTTTGATATACTCTGCAACTTTCCTGTTTTTCTCGGTATTATAAGGGCTGTTTTTGACCTTGTCCTGATTGCCGGTCAAATACAAATGGAAGAATCCGCTGCATACTCCCATATAGGGCATTGCAAGATTTCGCTTGTTCTCTTTATGGTACTCGTACATATCGCCGTCAATGGATACCAATGTATCGTCATCCAAAGGATTCATATATTTCATACCGATGTTCAAAAGTGCCTGGTTTGCCACAAAACCTCTGTAATTGTGCTGTCTGCAGTATTCGTCTGCTTCCTTAATACGGTCGGTTGTCCAGTTGGAACATCCATAATACCGTATCTTTCCTTCTCTTCTGAAGTTTTCCATTGTTTCAATCAGTTCGCTTACGGGTATTGATGTATCGTCTCTGTGATAGAAATAGATATCGATATAATCAGTACGCAGTGTCTTCAATGACAGGTTTATGTCATATTCCATCTGATGTCTTGCAACACGGCTTTTATGCATATCGACATGTTCCGCAAGCATATCGGGATGTCCGCCTTTTGTAATAATAATTACCTTGTCTCTCTTTTTACTCCTGGTCAGCCAATCACCGACAACACGTTCACTTCTGCCGATTTCGGGTCTTACCCAGTCCGAGTATACCCTTGCGGTATCGATTACATTACCGCCGTTATCAACATAAGCATCAAACACTCTGTCCGCATCTTCGTGATCCCAGTCAAGGCCGGCTCCGACAGTACCAAGTCCAATCATGGAAAGTGATAAATCTGTATCAGGAATATTAATTTTTTTCATATATTACTCCCTTCTAAAATAAGTCATTGTTAATCCATTCGGAACCACATACATTTTCCATTTCGCACAGCTTGTCCCATACAAGGCCAAAAGGTAATGTTTTGGTCTCTTCAAGCAATGCAAGACGCTTTGTAAAGTTATCTGCATATTCTGCATCCTTAAGCATCCTGGTAGGTTCCAAAAGGGCCATTAGAAGTGCTTTTCTTGCGTTCCTTGCACCGATAACGGTTGCCGCAATACGATTGATGCTTGCATCAAAGAAATCAAGACCTATATGTACTTTATCCAAAGCATTGTTTCTTACGATTTCTTCCATGATTGCCTTTAACTCGTCATCTACAACAATTACATGATCACTGTCCCAGCGTACCGGACGACTTAAATGAAGCATCAATTCCTTGCCGAAAGCCAAATAGGACGATATTTTTGAAGAAATCACCTCAGTAGGATGATAGTGTCCCGCATCCATGCAAAGAATACAGTTGTTTCTGTATGCCACATAATTTGTGTAAAATTCGTGAGATCCTACGACATAACTTTCGCTTCCTATACCAAACAGCTTACTTTCAACAGAATCGATGTTATATTTTGGATCAATCGGCTCTGAAAAAATCTCATCAAGCGATTCGGCCAAACGTTCTCTGGGCCCCAGCTTGTCAATTGTAGTATCTTTATATCCGTCGGGTATCCAGTGATTGGTTATGCACGGTACTCCCAATTCCTTGCCGAAATATGCACCGATTATTCTGCTCCTTTTGCCGTGCTCAATCCAGAAATCACGAATTTCTTTGTCTTTGCTTGCAAGAGTGAAGCCGCTGTCGGCTTTCTCATGAGAAAAATAGGTCGGATTAAAATCCAGAGTTATTTTTTTATCTTTGGCATAATCAACCCAGAATGCAAAATGCTTCGGTTCAAGTTGGTTACGATCTACCTTTTCGCCCTTTGTGTCGGAATAAACCGCGTGCAGGGCCAGTTTTGTATTACCGGGAATTAAGGAAAGCGCGGTATCCAAATGTTTCATATACTCATCTTTATTCTTTGGCTTTCCCGGTGCATTTCCCGTAGCTTCAATCCCTCCGCTTAATTTCATATCGGGATTCTCAAATCCTGTAAGATCGTCCAATTGCCAACAATTGATGGAAATAGGTGTACGTCTTGCTATCTCTATGGCTTTGTCCGTATCAACCCCATATTCCGCATATATTTCCTTAGCAATCTCATAATTCTTCGCTATATTTTTCATATGCGTCTCCTTCTTATATACTTATATAATTGTAGTCATCAAAGCCAACTCCGGTTGTGACGTATCTACTCTTGTGTACTGAATATAGACTTTCAGATCACATTCAATTTTCATTCCGTACGGTGTATCACGTTTTATCGGATTTCCGTCCTTATCCCTAAGTTTATCGAGGCGAATGTGAATTGTTCGCCTCTTAGGGATATTGATTTCAAAACCGTCCGCAGGTTCTCTGTCTTCAAAATATAAAGTCAATTTGACGACTGTATCTTCATCGTGAGGATTTAATATACAAACCGCCTCATGGGTAACGTTCTCTCCGTTACTTTTCGAACCGAGATAACAGTCAGGAATAAACCATTCCATCAAAAATCACTCCTATATTTTCTTTTTACCCAGAACATATTTTTTATAGAAAGGAAAATAAACTTCACTGTCACGAACTACACAGCCTGTTTCGCAATGTCCTTTTTGTATCAGGTCATAGCATTTGTCACAGGTTACGCAGCATTTTTCCCTGTGCATCATACCGTCTTTTATAATATCATTTGCAAAATTAGGATATGCAAAGGCCTGACGTCCGAATCCTGCAATATCAAACCATCCCTGCTCAATACCGCCTGCGCCTACATTAGCGCCGAACTGCTCAAGCCAGGTAAGTCCGGTACATACAAACTTTCCTTCGGGAACTGCAGCTTTGATTTGTCTGGTAGCGTCAAGCAGGCAATATGTTCCCTTATAAGGATTGATTTCAGAACCTTCTATCTCTGCCAGATATCCTCTTCCGTACGGTTGATATCTGGGCATCATTGTGGAAATATTAATCAGCTCTACTCCTCTTTCAACCAACATCTTGCATAATTTGATGGTCTCTGTTAAATCCGGAGCCATTACGCCTTCTTCTTTTCTCATACCCCAACCATGAGGATACGGTATGCAGTCGTAAGCATTCAAACGTACGCATATGTCGATGCCGTTTCCGCATTTCTTCTTAATTCCGTCGATAATCTCAAATACGGCTCTTGTTCTGTTCTCGAAGCTTCCGCCGAATTTACCAGGTCTGTTAAATGCCGCAAGAAGTTCTCTTAATATGTACTCATGGCAAATCTTAACGTCTACGGCGTCAAAACCTGCTTCCATGGCCATTACAGCACCATCAATGAATCCCTGAATGATTTCCTCAATTTTTTCATCGGTGGCAATTGTTATCTTTCCTGCGCTGCCGTCGATGGAACAATGATGATCGATATAAGGATTTTCAACTACAGCAAGCGGTGTGGATTCCCATTTTGCATTATTGCTTCTGCGTCCCGAATGGGTGAGCTGTACAATATTGTAAGGTCTGCGGCCAAGTTCCTGTATTGCAGCGGCATTGCTTTCATCAAGCAGTCTCTTGATTTCACTCAAATTTTCTTTGCTAAACTTCATTTGTTGAGGATTACATCTTCCGTCCTCGGATATGGCAATTGATTCGTACCATATAATGCCGGCTCCGCCGGTTGCATATCTTCTGTATCTTCTAAAAATAAGATCGGAAGGTTTTCCGTCATATGTACCGTCAAAACCCTCTAAAGGCTGGATACACATTCTGTTGGGAACTTCTTTGCCATAAAGTGTAATCGGTTTTGCTAAGATGCTTACATCTTCAGAAGCAGGAAACGGTACACTGGCGTCACTCATGATTTGACGAAATTCCTGTACTGATTTCATTTTTGCAAAATTAAAAGGCTTTAATACTTTTTGCATAATACACATACCTCCATTTAAGTTGTAATTATAGTTGTAAAATAATCTTGTCACTTGTTGCTTGTCCAATAAGTAAATATGTTGTTTTATTCAACTTCTACCACCCAGGCTGGTGGTTTTAAAAGCATTTGCTATGAATTGCTTTGTTTTTTAAATCCGTATAAAAACAAAACTGCAAATAATCCGTTAATTGCGAAAAATACCGATGTTGCCAACATACCAACCCGCATCTGACATTGGTATGATATATAAGCAATTATTATGGGGGATAATATTTGTCCGACAGTTTTGAAAAACATCAACATACTGGTGGCAAATCCGGTCTGGCCTCCATACATTGAAGTCCCTTCACTTAAAGACAGCGGAATACCTGAACCGCTTGCCAGCCCGACTATTATACATGCAATAAATATAGAAACCGGTACATTTACAACTAACGCAATTGCCCATGCAAAGGCTGATGCAAAAGCTCCTACAGCTATAATCTTACATGGTTTCCATGGTATAAGCGGCGAAAAGAATCTGCTTACCGTAGATGCTATCCAATAGACTGACAGGCATATTCCCGACAAGGCGGAACTTTTCAAATACGTGGAAACATACCGTATGGTCCAGACCGTCACACCGCTTTGTGCTGCAGCGCTAAAGAAAATACATAATAACAGCATTACAAAATGTCTGTTAAAAAACAGTTCCTTGAAATTCCTGACTGAAAATTTCGGTTCAGCCTTGCTTACCAGGGACAACCGTTTCTCTAAATAACCTGATATGACTGCAAATTGCAAGATAAATACTAAACATATTATTCCTGCTATAATATAAACCGTTCGCCAGTAAAAATACTTCAGCATTTTGCTAAAGATAAAAGGCGTCAATACTCCTCCTATGCCAAATATTCCATGCATGGCGCCCATATGTCTTGGAGTATCTTCTTTATTAAGATCGGCAAGAAAAGAACTCTGGTATGAATCCGCACTTCCGTTGCCAAATCCCATAATTAAACACATTATCAGAAACATAAAATATGGCATCGGAATTCCTTTTAGAATTAATGCTATTGCCGCCGTTAAGCCTGAGAAAACAATCCACCGTGGTTTCCTGAAATAACCCTGTAATAATATGGATGTAATCAGAGCAGTAAGGGCACCGATACTTATCATACTGCTCATAAGACCTTCCTGGGTCCCTTTAAGCTGATAACTTTCGATAATATCATTCAATAATACGGCTAAAATACCGGAGCATATTGCGGTTGAGATTACTGATAATTTTAGTGTTATATTGTAAAGTCTTATGTATTTTTTCATATTATGCACTTACTATCTTAATGGACTGCATACGTTTTTTAACAACTACATCCAATAAAACCGTAATTATAATCAGTACTCCCAATATAGCATCTCTCCATTCACTGGGTACCGAAAGCAAATTCATACAGTTTGTTGCCACTGTCATTACCATGGCACCGAACACTGTACCCAATACGCCGCCTTCGCCTCCGGATACGCTTGTACCGCCCATGTATACCGATGCCAAAACAGGCAGTAAATAAGAACTTCCGCTATCGGACTGTACCGAATTCATTCTTGCGACAAACAATACACCTGCAAAAGCAGAAAGTATACCGCTTATTACAAACGCCATCGAAATTACAGTATTTACATTTATTCCCGACATTGATGCGGAAACACGGTTTGATCCTACCGCATAACATTTCCGGCCCAAAGTGGTTTTCTTAAGTAACAGATGTCCCAGCAAAACACAGATTAATGTAACCAATATCGGCATTTGTATTACTCCGAAGAGATTTCCGTTACCGATAAACCTGAACTTCTCGTCAAAGTCGTATAATACATATCCCTGCAGTAAAACATACGCAAAACCGAATATTGCCCACTGTAAACCATAGGTTGATATAAAGGAAGGGATGCCGACATACGCAATCATATAACCATTAATCGCTCCGATTATACCGCCTACAACCAATGCAATCAGAATTGCAATTACAAAGTTTACGTTGTAGTTTTTAATCAGTATGGCTGCGATAACGGCACATATCGTCATTACCGAACCCGATGACAAATCAGGGCCGTTTGTTATAACTGTAATTGTCTGGCCTATTCCTAATATGATTAGAATACTGGCGTTTGCAAAAATATTACTGATATTTCTCAATGACAAAAAGGAACTGTCGATTCCGACACCGAGCAAAACTATAACAATCAAAATGCATAATCTGCTTATAGCCGGAAGCATATCTACAGACAGCTTAAATTTATTCTGTTTTAACGCTTTGCTCATTTTTTAATCTCCTTTGATGCTATACTTACCTGAAAGACTATTGCCATAATTATAACAATACCTATTATTGCAGGCTGCCAGATTGACGGAATACGAATGACGTTCATACCGCTTCGAAGAACGGTTAACAGGGCAACACCGATTATAGTTCCGATTACGTTTCCTTTACCTATATTCATACTGGTTCCGCCTATGATCGTTGCCGCTATGGCCTCAAACTCCCATTTGCTTCCTACCAGCGGATCGGCAACTTCAAGTCTTGATACCAATACTACGGCCGCCAATCCTGTCAGCATACCGGCAAAGGAATATGTTAACCATTTCCAGAACTTAATATTAATACCGGAAAGTCTGCCTCCTTCACTATTACCGCCGATGACGTATACATAACGTCCCAATCTGGTACGGTTTTGCACAAATATAGCGAAAAGATACAATACAAAACAGCAGATAAACGCCATGGGTATTTTACCGTTAATTAAGCCTCCCAAAGTAAGAAACTTTTCATCAGAAACCTGAATTCCAACTCTGTTAGTTGCAGCCAATGCACATCCGTAAAATATGCCTTGTGTACCGAGCGTTACAATGAACGGCTGTAAACCGCAATATGATATTATGACTCCGTTAAATGCCCCACATAAAAATCCTGATAAAGCGCCTATTAATATAACCAATATTATAGGTAATCCTGCATTTACTGCTATTGCAACAAATACACCGCTCAAAGTTAATATACCGCCAAGGGACAAATCCAATCCGCCGCTGATAATTATAAATGTCGCCGCCGATGCCACAACCAACAATACGGAACCCTGCTGTAACAATATTCTCATATTACGCAATGTCAGGTATTGTTTTGAGCAAAAACTGAACACAATAATCATCAACAACACAAACCATGTAACAATAGGAATTTGCTTAAAAATCGATTTTATTTTAGCCATGACGTTCCTCCTCTAAAGCCCCCTCCATAGCGTAAGACATAATCAGTTCTTGTGTGGCTTCACTTCCGTCTATTTCCTTAACAATTCTTCTGTTACGCATTACATATATCCGATCGCTCATACCGATAATTTCGGGCAATTCAGAGGATATCATCAAAATAGACTTTCCCTGTTTTACCAATTCATTCATTAAGGAATAAATCTCACCTTTTGCCCCGACGTCAATGCCTCTTGTCGGCTCATCAAAAATAATAACATCTCCATTGGTACATAGCCATTTTGCAAGAACGACTTTTTGCTGATTACCGCCAGACAAATTCACGGCTTTCTGTTTCATGGACGGAGTTACGATGTTTATTTCATTAATATATTTATCAGCTATTTTCTTTTCAAGCTTTGAACGGATTATGCCCTTACGGAATATTCTGTTCAAACTGGCCATAACTATATTTTGTGAAATAGGAAGTATAAGAGAAAGTCCCTGTTCCTTTCTGCTTTCAGGTAACAGCGATATACCAAGGTCTATTACCTGCCGCGGGGTCAGTTTTCTGCCGATTTCTTTGCCGCGTAAATATATAGCTCCTTTATCATATGGATCTATATGGAAAATAGCACGGGCAAGTTCAGTTCTTCCGGAACCGACCAATCCGGCAAGGCCGACTATCTCGCCTTTACGCAATTCAATATTTATATTTTCTAATTTCTGTTTTTTGGAACATAAATTTTCTACCTTTAATGTAACTTCACCGGCCTTATGACGGGTATGGTTATATAAATCCTTAATCTCACGGCCTACCATTAATTTTACAAGCTCGCTTGTATTAATGTCCTTGATATCCCGTGTACAGATATATTTTCCGTCTCTCAATATCGTTACTCTGTCACCGATAATGGGCAGTTCCTGAAGTCGATGGGATATATAAATAATCCCGATACCTTTTTTCTTAAGCTCTCTTACAATCCTGAAAAGCTGCTCTATTTCCACGTCAGTTAACGCAGCAGTAGGTTCATCCATGATTAAAATCTTAAGGTCATGAGTCAAGGCCTTGGCAACCTCCACCATCTGTTGCTGGGCAACAGGGATGGAGCTTGCCAGAGCATATGTATCAACTTTCATTTTAAGGCTATCAAGGAGTTTCTTTGCCTCGATATGCATCTTCTTTTTATCAACCACAAATCCCGCTTTTTTAGGCATGTGATCGATAAATATATTCTCTGCAACAGTTAAATACGGGACCAGATTAAATTCCTGATAGATTATACCTATGCCATTTTTCTTTGCAGCTATCGGAGAGAACTTTGTAACTTTTTTTCCTTCAATATATAATTCACCGGCATCCGGCGCATAAGCTCCTGCAAGTATTTTCATAAGTGTAGATTTTCCCGCGCCGTTCTCGCCAATCAGTATATGTACTTCCCCGCTTTTTAAATTAAAATTCATATTATCCAAGGCCTTAACTCCGGGGAAGATTTTAGTTATATTTTTCATTTCAAGCAAATAGTTCTCTGACATAAGCTACTCATTCTTTCTATTTTTTATTTTCTATCTGTTCTTTAATGCTTCTGGTCTTTCATCCATTTGTTTCAGATTTTCCTGTGTAACTACAGTTAAAGGACAATTAATTGTGCGAGGAACTTCTTCTCCGTTTAAAGCACGAACTGCAGCTACAACGCTTAAATATGCCTGATCATAAACGCTCTGAGATATTGTAAACGCTTCTGAACCATTTTCAACCGCTACAAACTGAGGCTCCTGAACGTCAAATCCGTTAATTACTATTTTTCCTTCCAGACCGGCTGCCTTTACAGCTTCAACGGCACCTTCTGCCTGATTACCGCCGACAGATATAATACCCTTCAGCTCTTCGCCCCATTTTGTGATATAGTCTTCGGCAAGTTTACGGCCTTCATCTACCTGCCATTTGGTAACGCCGGTTTCAAATTCGATTTCAGGATATTTTTCTTTCAATCTGTTAACACAAGCCTGCGTTCTAAGATCGGATGTTGCCTGTCCGGGAACACCTTCCATAACAAGCACTTTGCCTTTTCCGCCTATCAATTCTGCCATTTTATCTGCTATAACGGCTCCGCACTCTGTGTTATCAATTCCGACATAAGTTAAATAGTCAACATCAGCCGGTCCCATGGTATTGTCATAAACAACCGGGATTCCCGCATCAATCAAATCCTGTACAGGTCCCTTAACCGCATCGGTATTTGCAGGTGCCAGTACTACGGCATCAACACCGGTGGTAATTAAATCTTCCAGAATTCTCTTCTGTTCCTCAACGTTGTCGGCCTTACTCGGTGAGTAGTCCAGAATCTCAACACCCAGAGCCTCACCTGCTTTTTTTGCTGCGATTATATGAGATTCCCAAACAGGAATAGCAGCACTTTTAACAACAACAGCTATTGTATATTTTCTGGCAGGTTTAGCATCATAACCGAATTCTTCTGCGGTAACTACTTTATCGGAACCAACCATAACAACTTTTTTCTCTTCATTTTTGTCTTCACTTTGAGATTCGTTTTGAGCTGCATTTTTTGATTCATTTTTTGTGTCATTACCTGATTCGCTTTTTCCACAAGCCACAAGCGACAATGCCATCGTTAAAACAAGCAGTAAAGAAATAATTCTCTTTTTCATCTGCACTTCTCCTTCTCCAATTATATTTTTTGTAAAAAATGCTACTTTGCCATAATCCCTGTGATAGTTCTCTTTTGTGAAGTCAGTGGGTTTTAGCCAGTGGAGGAACCGTTATTGAAACAAATGTGCATTCTTCATCCGCTTCGTTTAAAACCGCATGCACTTCTCCGGCTTTAACCAATACGGCATCTCCTTCAGAAACAATATACTTTTCTTTTTCTCCGGAAGTAATTTGCATTTGCCCTTTAACCACATAAAAGATCTGATCCGAATTCGGATGCACTTCATCATAACTGCCTGAATCTTTTTTAAGCGTGGATAAGGTGACATTTACCTTTTCGCTTCCGGTATCCGGATTAAATATTACCTGGGTAGACATATTGAAGTGGTTAAAAGGGGTATACGTCTCACCGGTTCCTTTACGATAAATCTTCATCCCAGTCTCCTTTCCTTAAATATAGTAATAAGATAACAATTTGGTGAAAGTAACAAATTTCTTCAGACATATTATTTAATTTATTAAGTCGGACTTAACTAATTTAATAATTATGTATGAAGAATTGCCACATAAACTTGTTGCTTGATGCTTGTTGCTTGTCACTTGTTTAACATCTATTATAGCATATTCACCATAATTGTCAACAGCATTTACGATACTATTATATAATTTTATTATATGTTTTGGCAAATATAAATTTTTGTTTGTAAAATTGCACATTATTTACTGTATAATATTGACTATTTATTACATGGTAATTTTATATAATATTTTCCTTAATTCTTTTACTATCGGTGTTTCATTATCCTGAATTATTCATGGGGTATCAAATGAGAATTTACTTATTGAATTGTAACAGCGGTTCATTTTGGGGATAAATTATCATGAAAGCTATTTATAAATGGGTATATATTCCTATTAATTTATCTTCGATTTAATATTTTACTTTCATTGTACTTATATGTTATGTATGCTTTGGCAGATGCCCAATTTTATTTTAACAAAGCTGAGACCCTTTTTCCAATGTAAATCTTTACTTTTTAAGTGAAAGTATACATTAATAATGCAGCACAAAGCATCATTGTAAACTATAACCAAAATGTATCATCCAGGATTAATACTAAGAATATTAAAAATTTATACATAAAAATAAAGTATATTACTCTCCCTTTCTTTTGACTGATTTATTTGAATAATATATAAATTATATAAAATAAAAAAAATTTATATTTAGGTATTGACAAAGGCATGCTTATATAGTATATTATGATACGTGCTCACGAAATACAGCAACTCAAAAAAACACCGAGAAATGAAGTAGTGACACATGATAAATGCGCGAGTGGCTCAGGGGTGGAGCGTCGCCTTGCCAAGGCGAAGGTCGCGGGTTCGAATCCCGTCTCGCGCTT
>ENA-OWPA01001611-OWPA01001611.1-bioreactor-metagenome-genome-assembly--contig:-NODE-1611-length-13855-cov-11.966686_pt1 | contig 13855 bp, 11 predicted proteins | sample MGYA00238139_ERZ651803 | MGnify/ENA primary metagenome ERZ651803 (study PRJEB26909, sample SAMN07631231) | bioreactor metagenome | isolation source: Switchgrass digestor | place: USA: Dartmouth...
CCCCACTTTTTTGCTAACGGATATTCCAATGCGGTTAAAATTATTATTGTTGCTTTTTACATACATTATAAGATATTTGTTCGCATATGATTTGCCGGTACGATATATTTCCCTGAATTCTTCGTTCTTTCTTATAATCTCGGACTTATTCATGCAATCCTTTTTTCTTTCCTCTCTTTAAAAGAATGCATCCTTTAACCGCATCCAAAAAAATAAAATCTGCCTAATTACAACAATTGCTACTATTTTTCAATTTAAGAATTAATAGAAGAAAAAGGTCACATAATTGCGACCTATGCAGATAATCTTTTTCTTCCTTTTGCTCTTCTGGCAGATAAAACTTTTCTTCCTCCTGCCGTAGCCATTCTTGCTCTGAAACCATGTACTCTTTTATGAGACTTCTTCTTGGGTTGGAATGTCATTTTCATCTTCAAGCACCTCCTTTTTGCGTACCCGGATAATATCCGATGATACGGACATTTTGGAACATCAGATTTATTATATTAGGATTACCGATTTCCGTCAAGAGAATCTTTTTTGTTCCAGCCCGGCACCGTTTGCGCCAAGCCGCATTATACAGCCTTTTTTGAAAAGATAGCCTGTTTTTTGATGCCATCTTGCCTGATGCTCTTTTACCTGCTATCATTAATCGTAATTCTTCCTATTTTATATACGAGATATACACAAAAGTTGATAACTTTGAAGATTTTGTGGATAACTCGGTGATTTTTTTGTCCTTTTGTTTGTTTTCCGGTATCTTTATCAACAAAACTTCATATGTATGGATTTTTTATTCAGATTTGATCAGTCCGCAGATTTTCTAAATCAGCGGCTCCTAATGTGCATCCGCTGGTGATATTTTGTGAACAAAACAGGGCTGATTTTTTGCCTGTTATTATTGTAAATATTTTATCCACTCATTTAACAATTATGGATAATCAAGTCTGTCATATTAACCATTGAAAAATTATTAAAATTGTTATAATATATAGCTATGTGAGTGTTATTGGAGGCAGAGATGAAGAATTTAATTCAATCTAAATGGGATGAAATAATTCAATATATGATTACGGAATATGGCATCACAAATATATCTTATACAACATGGCTTAAGCCACTTAAGGTATATGATGTGGATGACCATGTTATTACTATATTGATTAATGATGAGCTGATAGGACCCCCCAGTCTCTCTGTTATCCGCAATAAATACGAATTGCTTTTGAAGGTTTCAATTGAAGAAATTCTCAATGAACCCTATGAGTTGCGTTTTATTTTGAAAAGCCAGCTGGATGCAGAAAAGAAGCCCGAACCGGCAGCTGTCAAGAAAGCAGATAACGTACCGCCGTTTTTGAATGCCAGATATACCTTCGACACCTTTGTTGTGGGCGGCAATAATGAATTTGCCAGAGCTGCCGCGTTAGCTGTTGCTGAAAATCCGGGGGAAATATATAACCCTCTTTTTATTTATGGGGGCGTCGGACTTGGTAAGACCCATCTGATGCACTCTATAGCCCATTTTGTGCTTAGCCAGAATCCGGATACCAAAGTTCTATATGTTACCAGCGAGAAGTTTACCAATGAATTGATCGATGCCATTCAGAAAAAGACAACAGCCCAGTTCAGGGAAAAGTATCGCAGCATCGATATTCTTTTAATTGACGATATTCAGTTTATTATAGGTAAGGAAAGTACTCAGGAGGAGTTCTTCCATACTTTCAATACTCTTCATGAAGCCAAAAAGCAAATAATCATCTCAAGTGACAGGCCTCCAAAGGAAATGCTTACTCTGGAGGACAGGCTCCGGTCCCGCTTTGAGCATGGCCTGATGGCTGACATACAGCCTCCTGATTATGAAACCAGAATGGCCATTCTTAAAAAGAAGGAGGAGCTTGACGGTTATAAGATTGACGAAGAGGTTCTGCGCTATATCGCTGACAATATTAAATCAAATATCCGTGAGCTTGAAGGTGCCCTTACCAAGATCGTGGCATTTTCAAGGCTAAAAAAGCGTGAGCTTAATCTGCAGCTAGCACAGGAGGCATTGAAGGATATAATTTCTCCTAATGAAAAAAAAATTATTACACCAGAGCTAATAGTAGATGTGGTTGCAGAGCATTATAATATATCTCCTTCCGATATTTATTCCAAGGATAAGAGCAGAAATATTTCCTATCCCAGACAGATAGTTATGTATCTGTGCCGCCGTCTGACGGATCTGTCTGTGACCGAAATTGGTAAAGTCCTTGGAAACCGCGATCATTCAACTGTTTTGCACGGTTTTGACAAGGTGGCCAATGATATTAAAAAAGATCCTTCCTTAAGCAATACAATTGACGTATTAATTAAGAAGATTAATCCTGATTAAAACCTTTATCCAGCAAGACAATACATATCAGCCCGCTTAATGAATTAAGTGCGCATCCAAAAGTGAACATGCGCAAAAGTTCGCTTATGGAGCGCTTTTAATGTATATTCACCTTGTATTTTTTAGCCGGGCTGTATCTGCTTTTGCTGCAAATATCCTACATATCGGTTCAATACAGCACAGATTGTTTTCGTTGATATGCAGGTTGATATATGGTTGATAAAAGGTTGATATCCTGTTAATATATAAATTTACACTTTTTGTAAAATAACTAATCAAGCTTTATTCCACATTTTTATACTGATCTTAGAGACAGGTTATCAAAGGCTGAAAGCCTTGATTTTTAAGTAAAAAATAAAGATTTTAACATATTCACATCCCTTATTAATACGAAGACTAAAAAATCTATTTATATATTTATATATTCAATGGAACTACCCCTATACCTGAGGTCTTTTGGGACATTATATTTATTGTGGATTAATTCTGGCAACGATTCTGCAACTAAGCCGGATAAGATAATAGAAGGGAGATTATAAGTATGAAGATATTATGCCCTAAAGAAGAGTTAGTCAGAGGTGTTAATATTGCATTAAAGGCAGTACCTGTCAGAACAACCATGCCTATATTGGAGTGTCTTGTTATAGATGCTTATGATAATGGCATAAAAATATCGGCCAATGATATGGAACTAGGTATTGAAACTTATATTCAGGGAACAATTATAGAAAATGGAACAGTTGCGCTTAATGCAAAGATCTTTTCGGAGATTATCAGAAAGCTTCCGGACAGTGAAGTCAGCATCAGCTCCGACTCATCATACATGACCGAAATAATATGTGAAAAATCCAGATTTACAATAGCAGGCAGATCGGCCGAGGAATTTCCGAGCTTGCCGGTTATAAATAAAGAAAACCCTGTGGTTTTGTCACAGTTTACTTTGAAAGAGGTAATCAGGCAGACGGTATTTTCTATTTCTGACAATGATAATGTAAGAATAATGACAGGTGAGCTGTTTGAGATAAAGGGTAATGCACTGAGGGTTATTTCTCTTGACGGCTACAGGGTATCAATCCGTAGAGTAATAATGAAGGATTCATATGATGACCGCAAGGTAATTATTCCGGGCAAGACCCTGAATGAGATCAGCAAGATACTATCCGGTGAGGCATCCTCTCTGGTTAATATTTATTTTACAGACAAGCATGCTTTGTTTGAGTTCGACAGCACCATAGTGTTAACCAGGTTGATCGAGGGAGAGTACTATAGAATTGATTCCATGCTTTCAAGTGATTATGAAACAAAGGTATCAATTAATAAAAAGGAGCTTCAGAGCAGTATTGAAAGGGCCTCGCTGCTGGTTCGTGAAACAGATAAGAGCCCGGTAATCATAGAAATAAAGGATAATAACTTTGAATTAAGAATTAATACCCAACTGGGATCAATGAACGAAGAGATTGATATAAGCCATGAAGGAAAAAATATAACCATAGGCTTTAATCCGAAATTTTTGCTTGATGCATTGAGGGTAATTGATGATGAGACGGTTGATATTTATTTTATAAATGCAAAGGCTCCCTGCTTTATAAAGGATAAGGAGCAGTCATACATTTATCTGATAGTACCGGTTAGCATCAATGTATATGAATAAATTCAGGTTTTTCTGATAGAAAGGATCAATATGCGTCAAATAAAGCTAAGAGAAGATTATATCAAGCTGGGACAGGCACTTAAGGCAACAGGTCTGGCTTCAACAGGAGTTGAGGCAAAGAATGTCATTCTTGATGGCAAGGTTAAGGTGAACGGAGAGGTAGTATATCAAAGGGGTAAAAAGCTCTATGACGGGGATATTGTAGAGTATAACTCTGAACAGATTCAAATCATTAAATAGTAGTCCATCTGTTAATATACAGAAGGATATGCGGAGCAGATATGGTTGTAAAAACATTGGAGCTTATGGATTACCGCAATTATGTCAGTCTAAATATAAGCTTTAGCAGCGGTATAAATATATTGTACGGTGAAAATGCCCAGGGAAAAACCAATATTCTCGAAGCTATATACCTCTGCGGTACAACCAGATCCCATAGAGGAAGCAAGGACAAAGAAATAATCAGGTTTGGCCGTGAGGAAGCGCATATTAGGGCAATAATTGAAAAAAAGCAAATACCACACAGGATCGATCTGCATTTAAAGAAGAACAAAACCAAGGGAGTAGCCATAGACACAATCCCCATTAAAAAGCAGAGCGAGCTGTTTGGTATGCTTAATCTTGTGTTTTTTTCACCTGAGGATCTATATATTATAAAAAACGGCCCTGCAGAAAGAAGAAGATTTATTGATATGGAGCTCTGCCAGCTGGACAAAATCTATATGAGCAACCTAAGCAACTACAATAAGGTATTGCAACAGAGAAATAATTTGCTCAAGCAAATCGCAAATGACAAATCTCTTGCCGACACCCTGCAGATATGGGATATAAAGCTTGTTGAATATGGCAGGAGCATTATTGAGGCAAGGGAAAAATTTGTTTTGAGGCTTAATGAGCTGGTTGGGGATATACATAAGAAGCTTACAGGCGGAATCGAACAGCTAAGGCTCAGGTATGAGCCGAATATAAAGGCGTCTGATTTTGAGGATGCCCTGAAAAGATCATATGACAAAGACCTGATAACTAAAACGACCAATGTTGGACCTCACAGGGATGATCTGAATTTTCTGTTAGGTAATATAGACATTCGCAAATACGGGTCCCAAGGCCAGCAAAGGACAGCTGCCCTTAGCTGCAAGCTGGCGGAGATAGACCTTGTAAAATCCATAATAAATGATAATCCTGTCCTACTGTTGGATGATGTTTTATCAGAGCTGGACAGGCAGCGGCAGAATTACCTTCTTGGCAGCATTGGCCAGTTGCAAACAATTATGACCTGTACAGGTCTTGAAGAGTTTGTTAATCATAGATTTGCATATGATAAGATATTTCATGTCGTTAATGGTAAGGTTTCAAGTTAACTTCATAAAAACCGGAGGTTTTATACCTTTACAGGAGGAATGTGATAATGAGTCAAGAGTATGGTGCGGATCAAATTCAAATACTTGAAGGATTGGAAGCGGTCAGAAAAAGGCCAGGAATGTATATAGGGTCCACATCCAGCAAGGGATTACACCATCTTGTGTATGAAATAGTTGATAACGCTATTGATGAGGCTTTGGCAGGATACTGCGATACTATAGAAGTAACATTAAACCGCGACAATTCGGTAACAGTTTTGGACAATGGCCGCGGGATACCGGTCGGAATTAATCAGAAGGCCGGAATACCGGCAGTTGAAGTGGTGTTTACTATCCTGCATGCAGGAGGCAAATTTGGTGGTGGAGGATATAAGGTAAGCGGAGGTCTCCATGGTGTGGGCGCATCTGTTGTAAATGCACTTTCCCAATGGCTGGAGGTTGAGATTTTTATCGACGGGAAGATATACAAGCAAAGATACGAGAGAGGAAATGTGATGTATCCTCTCAAGGAGATTGGCACGACCGACAGAAAAGGAACCAAGGTAACCTTCCTTCCTGATCCGGAAATATTTGAAGAAACCATATTTGACTTTGAGGTACTGAAGCAACGGCTCAGGGAAATGGCATTTCTAACAAAAAATGTTAAAATAATACTACGTGATGAGAGGCCGGATGAGCCGGTGGAAAAGGTGTTCCATTATGAGGGTGGCATCAAGGAATATGTCCAGTATCTGAACAAGCACAAGGATCCTTTATATCCTGAGATAATTTACTGTGAAGGGCAACGGGACGAGATTTATGTAGAGGTTGCCATGCAGCACAACAGTACCTATACTGAGGGAATCTATAGCTTTGTCAATAATATAACTACTCCCGAGGGTGGAACTCATCTTATAGGCTTTAAGAATGCCCTTACCAAAACCTTTAACGATTACGCAAGATCACAGAAATATTTAAAGGATAATGAGCCTAATCTTTCCGGCGAAGATATTAGGGAAGGTCTTACTGCGATTATAAGCATAAAAATACCTGAACCCCAGTTTGAGGGCCAGACCAAGCAAAAGCTTGGCAACAGTGAAGCCAGGGGAGCGGTAGAAAGTGTGGTAAGCGAGCAGCTGACATATTTTCTTGAACTGAATCCCCAGGTAGCAAAAATGATGGTGGAAAAGGCTATCCTTGCCCAAAGGGCAAGGGAAGCAGCCAGGAAGGCAAGAGATCTTACAAGAAGAAAGACAGCACTGGATTCCATGAGCCTGCCCGGCAAACTGGCAGACTGCTCTGAAAAGGATCCTGCAAAGTGTGAAATTTATATTGTTGAGGGAGACAGTGCGGGTGGTTCGGCAAAAACCGCAAGATCAAGAGCAACCCAGGCTATACTTCCATTAAGGGGCAAGATCCTTAATGTAGAAAAATCAAGACTAGATAAAATATTGGTAAATAACGAAATCAAGGCCATGATCACCGCCTTTGGAACAGGAATTTCAGATGATTTTGATATCAGCAAGCTGCGTTACCATAAAATCATAATTATGACAGATGCTGATGTGGACGGAGCCCATATAAGCACACTCCTTCTGACCTTCTTTTATCGTTTTATGCCGGAGCTGATAAAGCAGGGCTATGTATATCTTGCAAAACCCCCGCTGTACAAGATAGAGAGAAACAAGATGGTGCGCTATGCTTACAGCGATGAGGAGCTTAATCAGATTTTGAAGGAGATCGGCCGTGACGGCAACAATAAAATTCAGCGTTATAAGGGGCTTGGTGAGATGGATGCTGAGCAGCTTTGGGAAACCACCATGGATCCGGAGAGAAGAGTCCTTCTCAGGGTAACAATGGATGAGGATCAATCATCTGAAATTGATCTGACCTTTACCACCCTGATGGGGGACAAGGTGGAGCCAAGAAGGGAGTTTATCGAAAAAAACGCTAAGTTTGCAAGCAATTTGGATATATAAAGTTCTAACCTGCATTGTAATAAATTCAAGGATGCTGCTTGGGCATCGTAAATGGATCTTTTGAACGGAGGAAAAATGATGGAAGATAATGTCTTCGACAAGGTGCATGAGGTGGATCTGAAAAAGACGATGGAAACCTCATACATTAATTATGCCATGTCAGTAATTGCGGCACGGGCCCTGCCTGATGTCAGGGACGGCTTAAAGCCGGTGCAGAGAAGAATTTTATATGCAATGATAGAATTGAATAACGGACCGGATAAGCCACATCGTAAATGTGCGCGTATTGTCGGCGATACCATGGGTAAATACCATCCACATGGAGACAGTTCTATTTACGATGCATTAGTAAAGCTGGCGCAGGATTTTTCCACCCGTTATCCATTAATAGACGGTCATGGAAACTTTGGTTCAGTTGACGGTGACGGGGCCGCGGCAATGCGTTATACCGAGGCAAGGCTATCAAAAATTGCCATGGAGATGCTGTCGGATATCAATAAGGATACCGTTGACTTCAATCCTAACTTTGACGAAACAGAAAAGGAACCGGTCGTATTGCCTTCAAGGTTTCCGAATCTGCTGGTAAACGGAACATCAGGCATAGCCGTTGGTATGGCTACCAATATCCCGCCCCACAATTTGCGTGAGGTTATTGATGGTGTTATAAAAATTATAGATAATCAGGTAATGGAAGACAGGGATACCAGTATAGATGAGCTGTTGCAAATAATAAAGGGTCCTGATTTTCCTACAGGAGCGGAAATTCTTGGAAGATCCGGAATTGAAGAAGCTTATAGAACCGGCAGAGGCAAGATCCGTGTGCGGGCAGTTTCAAATATTGAGACTCTGCCCAACGGAAAGAACAGAATAATTGTGACAGAGCTGCCTTACATGGTAAACAAAGCCCGTTTGATAGAAAAAATTGCGGATTTGGTTAAGGAAAAGAAAATAGACGGAATAACTGAGCTGAGGGATGAATCCGACCGCAGTGGTATGAGAATAGTGATTGAGCTGAGAAGGGATGTCAATGCAAATGTCCTGCTTAATCAGCTTTATAAGCATACCCAGCTGCAGGATACCTTCGGTGTTATTATGCTGGCCCTGGTAAAAAATGAGCCAAAGGTGCTTAACCTTTATGATATGCTGAAATATTATCTGGAGCACCAAAAGGATGTAGTCAGAAGACGTACTCAATATGATTTAAATAAAGCTCAGGAAAGGGCCCATATATTGAGAGGCCTGCTTAAAGCTCTGGATCACATCGATGAAGTAATAAGCATCATAAGGTCTTCGCAAAATACTAATATAGCAAAGGAACGCCTGATGGAGCGCTTTGCCCTTGATGAAGTACAGGCTCAGGCTATTGTTGATATGAGACTGCGTTCCCTGACAGGCCTGGAAAGGGAAAATCTTGAGAAGGAATACGCCGAGCTTATGGCAAAAATAGCTGAATATCAGGCGATTCTGGCTGATGAAAAGCTTTTGCTGAAGGTTATTAAGGAAGAACTGACAGTAATCAGGAACAAATACGGTGATGAGAGAAGAACAAAAATAGGCTATGATGAATCCGATATCTCAATAGAGGATCTGGTTCCTAATGAATATACAGTTATTGCTATGACACGTTTAGGCTATATAAAACGTATGACCATAGACAATTTCAAGAGCCAGCATCGCGGAGGCAAAGGAATCAAGGGAATGCAGACTATTGAGGATGATTTTATAGAAGATCTGTTAATGACCTCCAACCATCATTATATCATGTTCTTTACTAATTTGGGACGAGTATATCGGTTAAAGGCATATGAGATTCCTGAGGCTGGCCGTACAGCCAGAGGAACCGCCATAGTTAACCTGTTGCAGCTATTGCCGGAGGAAAGGGTAACAGCTATTATTCCATTAAAGGAATATAAGCAGGACAGATATCTTTTCATGGCTACAAAGAACGGTATTGTAAAAAAGACTCCGATAAAGGATTTTGAAAATATAAGAAAAACCGGACTTCAGGCAATAATTTTAAGGGAAGATGATGAACTGATTGAGGTTAAGACAACCAACAATGAGAAGGATATTTTCCTGGTAACAAAACATGGAAAATGCATACGCTTTAATGAGAAGGATGTACGCCCCACCGGAAGAAGCAGTATGGGTGTAATAGGTATGACCCTGAGCGAAGGGGATCAGGTTGTAGGAATGCAGCTTAATACCCAGGGCAGCCATCTGCTGTTTGTATCGGAATACGGTATGGGTAAGCGTACTGCTATTGATGAGTTTAAGTTGCAACATCGTGGCGGTATGGGTATCAAATGCTATAAGGTTACAGAAAAGACCGGCTATGTGGTAGGAGTTAAGGCTGTAAATGAAGAAAATGAGATTATGCTTATTACTACCGAAGGTATTATTATAAGGCTTATGGTTAGTGATATTTCGGTGCTTGGACGTGATACCTCAGGTGTCAAGCTGATAAGCCTTGATGCTGATGCCAATATTACTGTAGCCAGTATGGCTAAAGTAAGAGAGAATATAAATACAGCTGCGACAACGACAACAGAAGAGCTCATACAAAATATGAACAAGGAATTAGGCGAGGAAAATATTGCCCTGGATGAGGTAAAGAATGCAGGTGACAGTTTGGGATATTCTGACGATGATTTTAATGATGAGGATTTTGTTAAAAAATCCTATGAAGAACAGGCCAGGGATGAAGATGTAGATGATGAAACAGAATAACAAAACTCAAATTCCTTGATTATACATGGAGTATGTTATGAGAAGGCTGCATACTGATGAAATTATCAGAAATATAAAGGAAATGTGCATTGAGGCAAATTTAAAACTGTCGCCCGATATGGAGGAGGGCATCCGCAAGGCTTATACTGAAGAAAATTCCGAGTTGGGAAGGATGATTCTGGGGCAGCTGGGTGAAAATCTCGATATAGCTGCAGAAGAATCAATTCCCATCTGCCAGGACACCGGAATGGCCGTAGTATTCATTAAACTGGGACAGGAGCTCCATATTGAGGGCATGGATTTGGAGACGGCCATAAATGAAGGTATCCGTCAGGGCTATGAGGAAGGCTATTTGAGAAAATCTGTTGTCTCTGATCCTATTATACGTAATAATACAAGGGATAACACCCCCGGAATAATTCATTATCAGATAGTACCGGGGGACAGGCTGGAGATATGCGTTGCTCCAAAGGGCTTTGGCAGTGAGAATATGAGCAGGATTTATATGCTTAAGCCTTCAGATGGAATAGAGGGTGTAAAAAAGGCAGTTCTGGAAACAGTTAAGCTGGCGGGACCCAATGCCTGTCCGCCGATTGTAGTTGGAGTAGGTATTGGAGGCAATTTTGAGCTTTGTGCAATTCTTGCAAAGAAAGCGCTTACCAGAAATATAAATGAGCGTTCACCAAAGGAGCATATCAGGAGGCTGGAAGAGGAGCTGCTTGATGAAATTAATAGCCTTGGCATTGGGCCTGGGGGTCTTGGCGGCAGTATTACAGCCTTGGCTGTAAATATTGAAACCTACCCGACACATATAGCAGGACTGCCGCTAGCAGTTAACATATGCTGCCACGTAAACAGGCATGTCAGCAGGGTTTTATAATATTTTATTATGCCAAATTTTGTTAGTGGAAAAGCTGGGTTGAAATGGTATTTGATTTATATTTATAAGTAAAAGGAGTTTTAGAAAGTAAAATTTGCAATAAGAATTATTCTTCTTTTATAGAAATGAGGAAATCTGATTATGGCCAAGTATATAAGCACTCCTTTTTATGAGGAGTTTGCCTGTAGTCTTCGTGCCGGTGACTATGTATATATTACTGGGACAATATATACGGCAAGGGATGCGGCACACAAAAGAATGTATGAAAGCCTGATTGCAGGAGAAAATATTCCTATAGATCTCAGAAATAATATTATTTATTATCTTGGCCCAACTCCTGAAAGGGAAGGCCAGGTCATAGGATCAGCCGGGCCTACCACCAGCAGCAGAATGGATAAGTATACTCCTCTGCTTTTGGAAAAGGGTTTAAAGGGAATGATAGGTAAGGGCAAAAGAAGCAAAGAGGTTATTGAAGCAATGAAGGAAAATAAGGCTGTTTATTTTGCAGCTGTAGGAGGGGCAGGAGCCTTGTTGTCCAAAAGAATAAAAAAATCCAAGGTTATTGCCTATGATGATCTTGGAACGGAAGCTATCAGGGAATTATATGTGGAGGATTTTCCTGTGATTGTGGCGGTAGATGCATTTGGAAACAATTTATATGAAATTGTTATGCAAAATTGTTGACAAAACCAAATGCTTTTGATATACTAGGTTTTGCCTTTGTGATAGTGTATATCATAAAGGAAAGATAAAAAGAATTTAATAAAGAAGATTAAATTCGATCTCAGGAGAAATACTCAAGAGGCCGAAGAGGCGCCCCTGCTAAGGGCGTAGGTCGGGCAACCGGCGCGAGGGTTCAAATCCCTCTTTCTCCGTTACGTAAAGCTCTGATTTTGATACAGGAGTATCAAGGTCGGAGTTTTTTTAATTCATCTATTGCCATTAAGTAGCCACTTAATTTGATGTTTCAATGTAATCCGTTTAATGTTTAGTAATTAGATTGTAATCAGGTTTGTAACTATACTCTAACAAAATCTGCGTCATCTTAGCTTCACCAAATATCCCATGCCGGTACTATATGGTTAGAAGTTTCTAAGTCATGTCAAAAAGAGGTGCCTCTGGATGAGCAAAAAAGTGGTTATAAAAATTGAGCTATGGTAGCTTTTATGATAAAATAGAGCATTAAGCTAAGCAGGAAAACCACACAGGGAGGGGACGGGCAATGGATACTACCTGGTCAAAATACGTACAGACAACGGAAGAGCTTTACTATAGCAGGGATATGCGCTTTAACGACTTCAATAAGGAATTATGGCTTAAGACAATCGGGGCTAAATCAGGCGATAACATACTTGAGGTTGGCTGCGCCGGATGTGCATTTTGCCATAAGCTTAAAAAATATTTGACTGATGTTAAAATAACCGGTCTTGATCTTGATGCCGGGCATATAGAGTTTGCCAGAAAAAAAAGCCAAGAGCTTGGCTTGCAGGTTGATTTTGTCATAGGGGATGCAACAGCCATGCCTTTTGCCGATAATACCTTTGATCTATGCTTTTCCCATACGGTGGCCGAGCATATACCCCATGATCCCTTTTTCGGTGAGCAATAAAGGGTTCTTAAGAAAGGTGGCAGGATTGTAGTTCTTTCAGTTCGATCACGGCTTGGTATCAAGGACACAAATTGGAATCTTATGAGTGAAAAAGAACGCACGTTGATGGAAAAAGCATGGAGCAGGGCAGGCAACTTTGATGCCGAGCACAATATAGGCGCATATGAAATAGATGAGCATGAATATCCGGCAGAGCTTGAAAAAGCAGGTTTTTGCAATGTGAATGTTGACATGTTCAGCTTTGTTGATTATGCACCTGACAATGCTTCGGTATCTGATAAGATGGCGATAAAGCAGATAAACTGTCACAGACTTCACAGCCTTGCATCATTACAAAAGGCACTAAATATATCACCGGATGCTCTGACTAAGGTCGAGCGAGAAACCCTTATAAAGTTAATAAACGACAGGTATGACAAACGTATCGAGCTATATAAATCCGGTGTTAAGCTTTGGGATTTTTCAACCCTGGCAGTATTGGTTGCAACAGGAGTTAAAGGAGGTAATTGACGTGTCTGTATTTGTTGAAGAGGCTATAATTAATATTTCAGGTATTAAATAATGAATTAATATTAAGAATGATCATAAACATTATAGAACTAAAACAGCCATGTGCCTGATATATATAAATTTATAAAGTATATAATGTAATCAAATGCAAGCAACAGATAGTTGCCTGGTGTATATACTGAGTCAGTATTATAATAAAGTGGAAGGATGTCATAAATACAGCAATTGTGTAATAAGGAGTATACAGTATGTATATTTTTAAATGCCTAATTTGTAAAAAAGCATTATCGGGCTATGCTAAAAGTAAATATGGTGAGAATTATGAAGAATTATTTAGATATTATAATTTTACAGGCAACATGATTTTGTATTATTGAGGGCGGTACCATAGGTACTGCCTTTAGAATTTATAAAGATAAGCAATATACAGTAGCAATCTAATAAGTGTATGAAAATAAGGGAGCTTCTTTTCTTCAGGAACAGAAGAAAATTTAAATCAAATAAATAAAAAATTAGCAAGTTCCTATATATAGTAAACAAATGTGAAGTATTGTTTAATTTTAATGAATTGTTTTAAAAAATAAAAAAACATAATCAAAAAGTTGTTGACAAAGGATTATGCCTGTGATAATATATATTTTGCTGACGCGTTAAGGAAAGAAGAAAAAACAAAGATTTTGACTCTGTTTGATATTAACGCCAAAGCATGAATGAACCTTGATAACTGAACAGTGAAACAACCCTGAAGATTCCAAAGAGATAAATCTCTTAGAGATAAATCTCTTTAA
>ENA-OWPA01001612-OWPA01001612.1-bioreactor-metagenome-genome-assembly--contig:-NODE-1612-length-13835-cov-16.192979_pt1 | contig 13835 bp, 12 predicted proteins | sample MGYA00238139_ERZ651803 | MGnify/ENA primary metagenome ERZ651803 (study PRJEB26909, sample SAMN07631231) | bioreactor metagenome | isolation source: Switchgrass digestor | place: USA: Dartmouth...
TGAAGTTTGTTCCAAGTGCCATTCATTCTATACAGGTCAGCAAAAGACTGCCGTAGCCCGTGGAGCGATTGAAAAATTCAACCGCAAATATGGTATTAATCAGGATAAGTAGAGTTTTTATAGAGTGTATTAAAAATTGGGTTGAGGTGTGTTTCCTCAGCCTATTTTTAACGCTTACAAAAACAGGATATTAATATAAAATTTTTACATTTATTTGACAAGTTTTTTATGTTATATTAAAATTTGTAATGAAATGCAACATAGATACAGTTTATGCGTATTTCCGGCAACAAGCCGGCACAATTGCATTGATGGACAAACTGTGGGTGATAATTGGATATTATTGCATGTGAAGAAATAATTATTAATACAAAATAATTATAATTACATGTGATTATAATTACATGTGAGAAGAAAGGCTCGGGATAAAAATGAAACCATCTGGTATTGGGGGCATGGCTGTTATTGAGGGCGTAATGATGAGAAATAAAGACGAATACGCCGTAGCAATACGCAAGCCAGATAATGAAATTACGGTTGAAAAGTTAAAACATAAGGATTTTTCGGAAAAGGTAAAATTATTTAAGCTGCCTGTTTTCAGGGGGATGCTTGCTTTTGTTGATTCGATGGTTATAGGTATGAAAGTATTGAATTTTTCGGCAAGCTTTTATGAGGAAGAAGAGGCGCCGAAAAAAGAAAAGAAAAAAGAACCGGAAAAGAGCAGTTCTTTGATGACAGCTTTGGCCGTAATAATTTCTCTGGCAATTTCAATATTATTGTTTATGGTACTGCCGGTTTTAATTTCAAACCTGTTTACCAAGTTAATCACGAACACCTACCTGTTGTATCTGCTGGAAGGAATCTTAAGGATTTTGATTTTTATCGGCTATATTCTGGCTGCATCACAGATGAAGGAAATAAAAAGAGTATTTATGTATCATGGGGCTGAGCATAAGGTTATTAATTGCATTGAAAACGGGTTTGAACTTACCGTGGAAAATGTAAAATGGCAGACAAAAGCCCACAAGCGCTGCGGAACCAGTTTTATGCTTTTTGTCATGATAGTCAGTCTTGTGTTTTTTGTTATAATAAGACCGAAGACTCTGTATTGGAGGATTATGACACGAATTTTGCTGGTACCGGCTATTGCGGGGGTATCATATGAATTTATCCGTTTTGCCGGAAGAAGCGAAAGCAAGCTTGTCAATGTATTAAGCAAGCCCGGATTGTGGCTGCAGGCATTAACCACCAAAGAACCTGACGAAGATATGATTGAGGTGGCTATAAAATCAGTCGAAGCGGTTTTTGACTGGAGAGCGTTTTTAGCCCAGGAAGATGAACAAGAAAGCCAGGTACAGAGCAAGAACCCCAACAGGAATAAGAAGAACGAGCCAAAGAAAGATTATGATTATTCAATAAAAAGAGGAAAGAGCGTAAAAGAGGTTTCGGCCAGGAATAAGGATGCGGCTAAAAAGGAATATGCCGCGGCTGCAGAAATTAAAATAGCAAGTCCTAAAAATGAAACCGACGATGAAGAAGATGATGAGATCCTGAAAGCTCTTGATAAGTATCTTGATTTCAGTGACGAAGATCAGCCGTAACAGACCGGAGTTTGATAATTACAGTATGAGTACCTATAGAAAAATTTTGCAGGATGCTAGAGAATTTTTAAAAAAAGCAGGAATTCCGGAAGCGGATATTGATGCATGGTATCTTTTTGCCCACGTGTTTGGAATAAGCAGGGCAGATTACTTCCTGCATGAACAGGATGAATGTCCCAAGGATAGAATTTTGATATATAAAAATTTATTGGAAAAAAGAGCGGCTCGCATACCCCTTCAATATATTATCGGTAAGCAGGATTTTATGGGCATGGAATTTGAAGTAAACGAGAATGTCCTTATACCGAGACAGGATACGGAAGTTTTGGTTGAAGAAGTGCTGAAAGTGTGTAAGGGTAAATCGGTACTGGATTTATGTACCGGTTCGGGCTGCATTGTCATATCCCTTGCCAAATACGGGGATTTGAAGTATGCGGTGGGTTCGGATATTTCTGAAAAAGCTCTCCAGGTTGCCAGAAAAAATGCAGAGAGATTAAATATAAACGTAACATTTATTTGCAGTGATTTATTTGAAAATATTGAGGGAAAATATGATATTATAGTGTCAAATCCGCCGTATATAAAGTCGGAAGATTTCTTAACCTTAATGCCTGAGGTACGCGATCATGAGCCCAAATTGGCTCTGGAAGCGGGAACCGACGGGCTTGTATATTATAAAAGAATTATTAGCGACCTGCCGAAGTTTTTGAACCCCGGTGGCCATGTTTTTTTTGAGATAGGGTTTGACCAGGGAAAGGCCGTCAGTGAGCTGTTAACAAAGGCAGGATTTACGGATATATATGTTAAGAAGGATTTAAGTGGCCTTGATCGGGTTGTTGGTGCAAAGGCCGTTTCACATATCTAATAATGGAGGAATAACGGATGTTTGAACGCTTGGAGGGTATTCTGACAAGATACAGAGAAATTGAAAAGGAATTAATGGATCCCAATGTGGTTAACGATAAAGAACGATATAAAAAGCTTATGAAAGAACAGGCCGATATGTCTGACATCGTTGAAAAATATTTGGAATATAAAGAAGTACAAAAAACCATAGACGACAGTTTAGCCATCCTGGATGAAGAAAGTGACGAAGAAATTCGCGAGCTTGCCAGAGAAGAACTTAGTAAAAGCAAACAAAGGATAGGTGTTATTGAGAACGAACTCAAAATCCTGCTTTTACCCAAAGATCCCAATGACGAAAAGAACGTAATTGTCGAGATCAGAGCCGGAGCCGGCGGAGACGAGGCTGCTTTGTTTGCCGCAGAACTATATCGTATGTATGTTATGTATGCCGAACGCAACCGCTGGAAGATCGAAATGATGAACTTAAATGAGAACGGAATCGGCGGTTTCAAGGAAGTTATCTTTATGATAAACGGTAAAGGAGCCTATTCCAAACTTAAATACGAGAGCGGGGTTCACCGGGTACAGCGGGTGCCTGTTACCGAATCCGGCGGCAGGATTCATACATCCACGGCTACGGTTGCAATCATGCCTGAGGCGGACGAGGTGGATGTGGAAATTGACTTAAACGACTGTAAATTTGATGTATACAGGTCTTCCGGCCATGGCGGCCAAAGTGTAAATACTACGGACTCTGCCGTAAGGTTAACTCATATTCCGACAGGCATTGTGGTAACCTGTCAGGATGAAAAATCCCAGCTTAAAAACAAGGAAAAGGCTCTGAAGATTTTACGTTCCCGTCTTTATGAGATAGAACTGGAGAAGGCCCGCAATGCCGAGGCGCAAGCCAGAAAAAGCCAGATAGGAACCGGGGATCGTTCGGAAAAAATAAGGACATACAATTTCCCTCAAGGCCGGGTCACAGATCACAGAATAAAACTTACACTTCATCAACTGGACGAAGTGTTGAACGGAAATCTGGATGAAATTATCGATCACCTTATTGCGGCAGACCAGGCTGCAAAGCTTAGTATGATGCAAGAGGAAAAATAATATGAATGGGAAAACTGTAATAACAAGTTCCAATAATCCGCAAATAAAGAATTTAGCCCTGTTGCAAAAGAAGGCGAAAGCCAGAAATGAACAGGGCTTATTTGTCGTTGAAGGCATTAAGATGTTTGAAGAAGCAAGAAGCGAAGGGCTTTTGATGAAAGCATACATGTCGGAAAGTTTTTTTAATGAAAAGCAAAAAGCACCCGAATTTTTCGACGGACTTACCTATGAAGTTATAAGCGATTCGCTGTTCAACCAGATAACCGATACAAAAACGCCTCAGGGCATTATGGGTACGGTAAAAAAACCGGTATATTCCTTTGAAAATATTTTGAATTCCAGAAATGCCTTTTTACTTCTACTGGAGGATATAAGAGATCCGGGGAATTTGGGAACCATTATCCGTACAGCGGAAGGGGCGGGAGTAAGCGGAATTGTTCTCAACAGGTCATGCGCCGATATACTGCAGCCCAAAGTGGTCAGATCCACAATGGGTTCTATATTCAGGGTCCCTTATTATGAAGCGGAAGATTTTATCCTGTATCTGGAAAAATTAAAAACCATGGGTTTTACTTTGTATGCCGCTCATTTGGCCGGTGACTTGTATGATACGGAAGGAAGTTTCCGGGGCAAAATCGGCCTGCTGATAGGAAATGAAGCAAACGGCCTGTCTGATGAAGCATCCAGCATGGCGGACAGATTAATAAAAATACCCATGGAGGGCAAGGTGGAATCCCTGAACGCCGCCATAGCGGCGGCCATATTAATGTATGAAGCCGCAAGGCAAAGAAGAATGAAATCTGATTAAAATATGATTAAAAAACGGTTATAGCTATTGTATAATTTTGTTTTTTTCAATAGAATTGTATTGACAGATGAGAAAGGGGGAAGTAGGGATGATGAATCCGATGGCATGGCTTGTTTTGCTGGCACTGTTGCTTCTGGTGGAAGTGGCTACCCTGGGGCTTACAACCATCTGGTTTGCGGGGGGAGCCCTGGTAGCGTTCATTGTATCACTGTTTTATGATAATTTGCTTTTGGAAATATCATTATTCCTCGTTGTATCCCTTGCTTTATTGATTTTTACAAGACCCTTTGTCAAAAAATATTTTAACACCAACCGGGTAAAGACAAATTACGAGGCGGTAATCGGCAAAGAAGCCATAGTTACGTCAACTATTGATAATGATAAGGGTATCGGGCTGGCGAAAGTCAGCGGACAGGAATGGTCGGCCAGATCGGTGGACGGAAGTGTAATTGAAAAAGGAACAAAGGTAATAGTGGAAAGCATATCGGGAGTCAAGTTAATGGTAAGTGTCAAAAAGGAGGGATAATTAATGGAAGTGATCATTATTGTATTTGTATTAATTATATTGGGAATCATAGCATCCTGTGTGAGAGTGGTTCCCCAAGCCTATGCATATATTCTTGAGCGGCTGGGTGGTTATCAGGCAACATGGGATGTCGGGGTTCATATCAAATTACCTCTGGTTGACAAGATAGCCAAGAAAGTATGCCTGAAAGAGCAGGTGGCGGATTTCCCTCCCCAGCCTGTAATAACTAAGGACAATGTGACTATCAAGATAGATACGGTGGTATTTTACCAGATTACCGATCCCAAACTGTACACTTATGGTGTAGATAATCCGATTGTTGCAATTGAGAACCTGACCGCAACAACTTTGAGAAATATAATCGGTGATTTGGAACTGGACGAGACTCTGACATCCAGGGAAATAATAAATGCCAAAATGAGAACGATTCTGGATGAGGCTACGGATGCATGGGGTATTAAGGTTAACCGTGTGGAGCTTAAGAACATTATTCCTCCGGCAGCCATTCAGGATGCCATGGAAAAACAGATGAAGGCCGAGAGAGAACGCAGAGAGGCAATTCTGATAGCCGAGGGACAGAAAAAATCCCAAATTCTTATTGCCGAAGGGAAAAAAGAGGCCGCCATTCTGGAAGCCGAAGGAGAAAAGCAGGCTGCAATTCTTCGGGCTGAAGCAAAGAAAGAATCCATGATTAGGGAAGCGGAAGGAGAGGCAGAATCAATTTTAGCCGTACAGAAAGCCCGGGCGGAAGGCATCCGTTATATAAAAGAAGCGGATCCTTCGGCAGCGGTACTTCAGTTAAGAAGTATGGAGGCTTTTGAGAAAGCCGCAGACGGCAAAGCCACAAAGATTATAATTCCTTCCGAGATACAGGCTGTGGCCGGGCTGGCCAAATCCATAGTTGAAGTGACAAAAGAAGTGTAAGATGTAAATGGTGCGTATATTACAATAAATGTGTTGACAAAAGGAACATCTGTCGTGATTAAGGCCTTATGCGGTCATGAAATGTATGCAATAGACGTTCACAAATCACGGCGGATGTTCTTCTTGCGGTTTAGAGATATTTATTCTTTTTACGTTGTCATGACAGCCGCATATCCGTTTTGCATTATAATAATAGCCTGTATATCCTCATATATTACGGTAAATTCCCATAGGCCATGAGTGGAAAACCGTATTTATGCATCAAACAGCGGTTGCTTATAAGCCTATATTTCGGCGAATATGATAATTCTCGCTTTTATTAAGCAGACAATCATATAACCAATAGAAAATTTATAAATATTTATTAAATATAAATTTGGCTAAATTATGGATTAAGGAAAAATTAAGATTATTTTACTTGATTTATTTAAACAGGCCTGATATGATTTCAATGGATAACTGAAATGTAAATGAATTACATTATTTTGTTATATTAAACATTATGACAACTTATTTCAGCAGACTGAAGTTTTTAACGGTAAAGCAGGTGAGAAACATGAAAAGACTAAAGCAAATATTGATATCGCCATATTTTATAGCAATTCTTTTTGCGTTAAAGATGATAATTTATTATGCCCTTATTGATGTCGACCGGATATGGATTATACTTACATTTATAAGCATGGCTGTGTGGGCTTTGATATTTGTGTTTTTCGGAGGCTGCGGGTTAAAAAACAAGCGCTGGATATTTCTTACCGTTTACAGCTTGCTGAGCCTGCTTATGTTTGCCGATACTATGTATTATAATTATTACAATCAGACGGTATCGGTAAGACAGCTTTGGCAGGTTAAGGCCGTCACCGCAGTACCTGACAGCTTTGTGGCCACATTGATTCCCGCAAGTTTCCTGTTATTTGTCGATATACCCTTTGTCTATTATTCGTTCAAAAAATATTCGCCCAAACTGCAGAGTATGAAGCCGGCATTTTACAGGCGTATTAAACTGGCTTTTTATTTGCTTACGATAGTCATGTTCGCCATGATAGCAAACCCGTTCCGTTCGACTGCCATAGCGAAAGTAAACAGTATGGAATTTTTTACAAACCATGTTGGGGATATCTGTGAAGTTATAGCGGAAAATTTTGAAGGAAATGAGATGGATAAGGAAGAAATTCTTGAAGTCGTTTCCGAGAATGTTGAGGAACCGGACGGGCCCAAATACTATCAGGCGGGTAAAGGCAGAAATTTGATTGTAATTCAGATGGAAGCTTTTCAGGATTTTGTCATTAATGCTTATTATAACGGTCAGGAGATAACGCCCAATTTAAACAGGCTGCTCGAAAAAGATACCCTGTATTTTGACAGGTATTATTCCAATATAGGAAAAGGAAATACGGCGGATGCCGAATTTTCCAGCCTTAACAGCCTGTATCCTTTAATAGACGGAGAAATATACCGCCTGTATGAGAATAATACCTTCCACGGGCTGCCCTGGCTAATGAGGGAGCAAGGTTATAAAGCATTTGCCGTTCACGGATATGAAGGTGAATTCTGGAACAGGGAGTCGGCATATCCGTACCAGGGTTTTGAAGATTTTATCAGTATGGAAGATTTGCAACAGGATGAAATAATCGGACTTGGCATATCGGATAAATCGCTTTTCAGACAACTCGTTCCCATACTTGAAGAACAGCAAAAGCCTTTCTTCACCTTTGTCATAACCCTGACCAACCATCATCCGTTCATACTTGACGAAAAGTATAGGACCCTAAAGCTGCTTGAAGAAGACGAGGAAACAAAATTCGGAGATTATCTGGAGACGGTTCATTATACAGATGAAGCCATCGGACAGTTCATTTCGGATTTGAAAGAAGCCGGATTATATGAAAATACCGTAATAGCCCTCTACGGCGACCATCACGGACTGAACAGCGGTATGGCAGACGTTAATGAAAGAGTCAGCCGTTTTATAGGAAGGACATACGATTATGACGAGATGCTTAACGTACCGTTGATAATCCACATTCCGGGCAGCGGTATTAAGGAAACAATCCATACCACCGGCGGCCAGATTGACTTTTTGCCTACGATGGCCAATATTATGGGACTTTCTTTGGACGATACCTTGTTTTTAGGTCAGGATCTTTCCAATGCAACCGACGGTTTCGTGGCATTTACGGCATATCTGTTTGAAGGGTCCTTCGCCAACAACGATGTAATTTTCCAGATATCGCGGGAAGGCGTATTTGAAAACAGCAGGGCATGGAAGATTGGTACAAACGAGGAAGTGGACATCGAGCCGTATAAAGATTATTATGAAAAAGCTATTCTCCTGAAGAAAACATCAAAAGAAATCCTGGAGCAGAATCTTATGGATAAGCATACGGAGCTTGAATAAAAAATATATTAAGACTGATCGGATTAAAGGCCGGACATGATTGGGGAAAACCTGTCATACCTGAAAAAATCAGAGGGATGACAGGTTTTTCTTGACATTACGGTATTTTTGAAATAATGTATAAATAAACATATTATAGTATAATTATAAAAATGGAGGAAGCCGTATGAATTTAAAGGGTAGATGTTTTCTGACGCTAAAGGATTATGCTCCGGAAGAAATCGAATATTTGATTGATTTGGCCGAAAGGCTTAAGGAGAAGAAGAAAAAAGGCATTTTGGGCAACAGCCTGAAAGGAAAAAACATAGCTCTGATTTTTGAAAAACCTTCCACAAGGACAAGATGTGCATTTACCATAGGATGTATAGATGAAGGGGGACATCCGGAGTATTTGGGCAGGGATGACATACAGCTTGGTCATAAGGAAAGTATAGAAGATACGGCCCGGGTTTTGGGGCGGATGTTTGACGGAATTGAGTATCGCGGATTTTCCCATGAAAATGCCGAAATTTTGGCCAAATACAGCGGTGTTCCCGTATGGAACGGACTTACGGACAGCTACCATCCGACACAAATACTTGCCGACTTCTTGACATTAAAAGAGTACTTTGGTAAGCTGAAAGGGTTAAAACTGATGTTTGCGGGAGACGGACGCAACAATGTGGCCAACAGCCTGCTTATAGGCTGTTCAAAAATGGGAATTGACATTACCATACTGGCTCCGAAATCTTTATGGCCGGCTGAAGAACTGGTGGAGCTTTGCCACGGATATGCGGCAATATCGGGAAGTAAAATCGTGCTTACCGACAGCATCGAAGATGTGACGGATGTGGATGCCGTATATACCGATGTCTGGTGTTCCATGGGTGAGGAAGCTCTGGCCGAAGAGAGAATAAAATTGTTAAAACCGTATCAGGTCAATGACGAATTGCTGAAAAAAGTAGGCAATTACCGCACGATTGTGCTTCACTGCCTGCCTGCCGTTAAAGGGAACGAAATAACCTATGAGGTCTTTGAGCGTTTCAGCAAAGTTATTTTTGATGAAGCCGAAAATCGTATGCATACAATAAAGGCCGTTATGGTTGCCACATTGGGAGACGGGCAGGAATGACAAAGGCTTGAATACCGAAAAGGAGATTTGCATATGACTAAAGACAGGGTGGTTCTGTGCGCCAGCAGTGCTTATGAGAAAAAATATTATTTTAATGAAAAATTCAATATGCTTCCCGAGCATGTAAAGAAGGAATTAAAAATCATGTGTGTTCTATATACTGAAGATGTGGGAGGCATCTTATCTCTGGAATTTGACAAGGACGGAAATCTTCTTTTCAGAGTGGAAGCTGACGAAGGGGACTATTTATTCGATGAAATAGGAAGCGACTTAAAGATAAAGGAATTGCAAAGAACCAAAAAGGAACTGTTGCAGTCACTGGAACTGTTCTATAAAGTATTTTTCCTTAAAAAGGCTGTATTCGAAATTAATAACGAGAACAGGGAGGAAGACATATGATATTTGTTATCGATGTTGGTAACACCAATATAACCATGGGAGTTTTTGACGGTGACGAAATTATAGCAAAATTCCGTCTGACCACTCAGATAAACAGGACTTCGGATGAATACGGACTTATCCTGACGGATTTGCTGAATATAAATAAGGTAGGCATAGATGCTATAGATACCGTCATCATATCATCCGTAGTGCCAAGGGTAATGTATTCCCTTACATCGAGTATAAAGAAATATCTGGGTTTAACTCCGATAATTGTCGAGGTGGGAATAAAAACAGGCATTAAAATCCCTATTCCCAACCCCAAGGAAGTGGGAGCCGACAGGGTGGCTGATGCCGTAGGGGCATATGAATTATACGGCGGGCCTGTTCTTGTGGCCGATTTCGGAACCGCCAACAAATATGATCTGATCACCGAAGACGGCTCACTGATTGCCGCGGTAACCTGTCCGGGTCTTAAGATGTCGGCCAATGCCATGTGGTCAGGAACCGCCAAACTTCCCGAGGTCGAAATTGCATTGCCGGACACCATACTTGCCAAAGATACGGTTACCAGCATGCAGGCCGGACTGGTATTCGGATGTATAGGGCAGACGGAATATATTATAAAAAGAATGCTGAAAGAGGCCGGTCTGAATAAATGTACCGTAGTGGCAACCGGCGGTTTGGGCAGAATAATCGCAAATAATACGGACATTATAGATGTTTATGATCCGGATTTACTGCTTAAAGGCCTGAAATTCATAGCGGATAAGAACAGTAAACATAAATAAGGATAGGAGATACAAATGAGCTTTTATATAGGCAAGGTAAAAATAGACGGTAAACTGTGTCTTGGACCGATGGCAGGGGTAACTGACCTGCCATTTCGTTTATTATGTAAGGAAAAAGGCGCCGATCTGATTTATACGGAAATGGTCAGTGCCAAAGGTATTAAATATAATAACTGCAATACGAAAAAACTTCTTGAAGTAAGTAAAAAGGAGAAACCTGTAGCGGTACAGCTTTTCGGTTCCGATCCGGATATAATGGCGGAAGTGGCAAAACAGATAGAATATATGGATTTTGATATTCTGGACATAAATATGGGATGTCCGGTCCCAAAAGTGGTTAACAACGGGGAAGGTTCGGCCCTGATGAATAATCCGAAGCTTGTGGCTGAAATCGTATATAAGGTATCCAGGGCTATAGAAAAGCCGGTAACGGTAAAGATTAGAAAAGGCTTCGGCAGCGACCGGATAAATGCGGTGGAAATAGCCAGGATAGCGGAAGAAAACGGAGCCGCCGCCGTTGCCGTTCACGGAAGAACCCGCGAACAGTTTTACAGCGGGAAAGCCGATTGGGATATTATACGCCGGGTAAAGGAGGCCGTTTCTATACCCGTTATAGGAAACGGCGACATAGTGACACCCATGGATGCAAAGAACATGCTTGCCCAAACCGGTTGCGACGGCATAATGATAGCAAGAGCGGCAAGGGGCAATCCCTGGATTTTTGAACAAATAAAAGCTTATCTGGATGAAGGAGTATTAATTCCAAAACCCGGATATGAAGAAGTAAAGGAAACGATACTCCGTCATGCCCGTTCAATCATAGAATATAAGGGAGAATACACGGGAATGAGGGAAATGCGCAAGCATGTGGCATGGTATACGTCGGGGTATCCGGGCTCGTCCAAGTTCAGGAACCGGATCAACGAGATAGAAACAATAAAGGATTTGGAAATTCTTCTGGAAGAATATTTTGACATGTTAAAATAACCAATAGGTATGAATAAATATGCTTTTTTATGATTAAAATGACGAAATTTAATAAATTTCAAAAAATGAGTTGATTTTTTCCGGTATTAGTGTATAGTATACTTACCACAGCGACATATGTCTGCGACAGAAAAACAGATCGGAGGAATGTTTATGGATAAGTTAAAAGTAGGTATCCTCGGAGGTACCGGTATGGTCGGCCAGAGATTTATATCTCTGCTTGAAAACCATCCGTGGTTTGAGGTGGCGACCGTTGCAGCAAGTCCGAGAAGCGCCGGAAAGACATATGAAGAGGCGGTAGCATCAAGATGGAAGATGAAAACACCGATACCGGAAAGAGTAAAGAACTTAATCGTAAAGGATGTCAATGATATTTCGGAAGTATCCGAGAGTGTTGATTTCGTATTCAGCGCCGTCGATATGAAAAAAGATGAAATAAAGGCTGTCGAAGAAGCTTATGCAAAAACGGAGACTCCTGTGGTTTCCAATAACAGCGCCCATAGATGGACTCCCGATGTCCCGATGGTTATACCGGAGATTAACCCCGAGCATCTGGAAGTAATCGGTTCGCAAAAGAAACGTCTGGGTACGGAACGCGGGTTTATCGTGGTAAAACCGAACTGTTCAATTCAAAGTTATGTTCCCGCCCTCCACGCTTTAAGAGAGTTTAAGCCTACGGTGGTGGTAGCCACCACATATCAGGCCATTTCGGGTGCGGGGAAAACCTTTGACGACTGGCCGGAAATGGTGGACAATGTAATACCTTATATCGGGGGAGAAGAAGAAAAGAGTGAACAGGAGCCTTTGAGAATCTGGGGCAGGATTGAGGAAGGCAAAATTGTTAAGGCGGATACCCCTGTGATAACCACTCAGTGCATCCGCGTACCTGTAACCGACGGTCATCTGGCTGCGGTATTTGTCAGCTTTGAAAATAAACCGGAAAAAGAAGAGATGATTAAAGCCTGGAATGAATTTAAGGGATTGCCGCAGGAACTGGCTCTGCCGACTGCTCCCAAGCAGTTCATAAAATATTTTGAAGAGGACAACAGACCTCAGACAAGGCTGGACCGGGATTATGAAAACGGTATGGGAGTCACCGTAGGAAGGCTGCGCGAAGACACTGTTTATGATTATAAATTTGTGGGCCTGTCCCATAATACGGTTCGGGGTGCGGCAGGCGGAGCCATACTTATTGCTGAGTTGCTGAAGGCACAGGGCTATATAATAAAGAAGTAATTTTATAAGGTTTTATCGAGTAATAACATAGGCATATATAGTGATATATAACATAAGATTTCATAAAAAAATATGAAAAAAAATAAGCCATGTAAGAAGATAAGTGAATATAAGAAATGAGGAAATATAAGACAATAAGTGCATTTAAGAATAATATATAAAAAACAGCAAAGGAATAACAAACACTATTCTTCCTAAATAAAAGGCCGTTTCATAAAAACGTATGGCGGTTGCCGCGGGACCTTATGGAATGCAGATGTGGGAGGGAATATCCGCATCTTTTGATAAATTTATGCGACAACTTCATTTTTATGAAACGGCCGATGTAGCTGATTAAAATAATATGGACTATAAAATATTAGTAAATTATATAACACACATAGATTATAAACCAAATATGTTAAAAACTCAATTAATATAGTTTTATTTTTCGTTATAAATATATCTGATGAATTCTATCGCATTTTTCTTGTTTTCCGAATTTGCCACAATTCCGATCAGGAAAGGATCGTCATCGGTTGGGGCGAGGGAATGCTGTTTAAAAAGTTTTGTGTCGGTCAAATATATACCGTAGGCCGAAACTCTGGGGTTGTCTTCGGTATCGGACAGATAAAACTTGTCCGTCAGTGAGCTGTATAAATCGGTAGGCAATTGATCGGACAAAGGAACAAAGAGCCCTTCCTTGACATAACCGGAAAATACCGATAAAGGTGCTATTACCACGTCTATTTCCGCCGCAGTTAAATGAGCGAGAAAAACCTGCTGCATGCTGGCGGCATAATCGACAGCTCCGTTAAAATAGTAATCGGAACTGAGTATTACTTTTTCGGTTTCGGGATCCAGTTCCAGATATTCTGTCATTTTCTGTTCATATTCGTCCCAAACAGTATCTTCAATTGTATTGTTAATTATTACCGCATATAGTTTGGTTTCTGTCCTGGGCTTTACGATTGTATATATAATATAGGATATGAAGATAACAGCCAGTATGACGGCCAGTCCGTAATACTTGTAATAATCCCAGATATAACCAAACCTTTTTTTCCACGGCATATTTTTTAATTTTTCTTTTTCAGACTGTTGTGTGTTTCTTTGCTGGTATATAGCTGCATC
>ENA-OWPA01001614-OWPA01001614.1-bioreactor-metagenome-genome-assembly--contig:-NODE-1614-length-13819-cov-3.007204_pt1 | contig 13819 bp, 10 predicted proteins | sample MGYA00238139_ERZ651803 | MGnify/ENA primary metagenome ERZ651803 (study PRJEB26909, sample SAMN07631231) | bioreactor metagenome | isolation source: Switchgrass digestor | place: USA: Dartmouth...
TCAGCACCTCTGTCTCCTGGTTTCAAATTCCTAAGTCCATATCCAAAAGGACCATAATAGGGATTATTAACAATTGCTACTGTCGTATTGTAATCTACCATATCGTAGAGTTCCTCTACGTCTTTGTTCCTCATTCTAACGCATCCAGCTGAAGCGTTAAATCCTATGCTGCCCGGTTTATTGGTCCCATGTATCCCATATTTCCCCCAAGGCACATCTAATCCTAACCATCTTGACCCAAACCCTCCACCCCATCTAGCTTTTTCCACTATCTTAAAAGTGCCCAAAGGCGTTGGGCTATTAGATTTTCCAGTAGCAACTGCATAGCTTTTTATAATCTCGCCGGTATTTAAATCTATAACGGATAGACGCTTTCTGTCCACTTCAATTAATATGGTCAAATTATTGTTCTCATCTAAATAGGCGTCAGTTTTTTCATAACCCATGTTCTTTTTAATAAAAAAAACGTGGATATAATTACCTATGATTATAACCACAAGCACCAATATGAACAATAATATAATAAGCTTAAATCTTGTATTCAACGGCAATCCCCCCTTATCTATTATTTATATGCATGGAAAGAGCAATTAAAACTTGCATTAAACTATTTTTATTAGCTAAGGGGGGAATATTTTATTCGGGGCTATAGGGTTGATATACTTCGTATATTGAGAAATCTTCTTTACAAAGGATTTTTATGAGCTCAGGTATCTTCTGAGTATCTATATTTAACTCAATTCCATTATATTTTAAAACAATATCATTACTACCTACAATATTGCATTCATGTAATAAATCTATCAATCTATTGCTAACTTCAGGAGTGTTCATATCTCCTATATTGAAAAATACTCTTCGTTTCCTATGGGAATTGTCTTGTGAATCCAACCGATTTATCAATATTGTTCTGTCCATATCAACCGCCTCACCAACGCTTTTATTATATTTTTTACACCAATTCCTATGAAAATACCATGATACATAAAAATATGTAACGGGTATATTATATCATATGTAGTTCACTCCTTTCTTAATGCAAGCTGAAACAAAAAAATAAAATAGAACTTAACTCCTATAAGAATATATTTTCTTAATACCCATTTTAAGCAAAATATTCATATCTTATTTAATTTTTTAATTTAAGAATATATAATTATCCTAGGAAATGTGTATAAAATAAATTTTATCATCTGGAGGATAAAATGGAAAAATATATTGATGAATTATCAAAATGCGTCCTATTTAAAGGATTAGAGAAAAGCGAAATATTAGATATTCTAAGTAAAGTATCCTACAGAATTGAAAAATACAAAAAAGGTCAAGTAATAGCCATTGAAGGTGATGATTGTAACAGTCTTGGAATAATACTTAAGGGAAAAATAGAAATTCAAAAGATATTCCCTTCTGGCCAAGTAACTACCATAAATAATTTTAAGGAAGGCAATATTTTTGGTGAATCATTAGTATTTACAGACCAACATACCTATCCTGCAACCATAACTGCAATGGAAAATGCTGAAATCATGTTTATAGAAAGAGAAAACATAGTTAAACTATCAATGCTCAACTCCCACATATTGACCAACTTTATTACCGTATTATCCAGAAGGATATTGATGCTCAATGAAAGAATATCAAACTTATCCCAAGATAGCATCAGAAAAAAAATAAGTAGCTATTTGCTTAATGAATACAACAAACAAAAAAGCACTACCATTCTTTTGCCCTATACCAGAAAGAAAATGGCAGAACTATTAAATATCCCAAGGCCTTCCTTATCGAGAGAGCTAATAAACATGAAAGAAGAAGGCATAATAGATTTTAATAAAAACGAAATACGCATATTGGATATTGACTTATTAGAAGAAACAATGCTAGAGTGAATAGTAATCCTCCATAGATTTTTGGGAAAAAGTAATGTATTATATACAGTGGCAATGTTGACCTAAGGAGGGTTATTTATGAATTACGATGTTATAATTGTAGGAGCAGGTCCTTGTGGCATTTTCACTGCTTTAGAGTTTAAAAAAATAGATCCTAACAAAAAAATCTTAATCTTGGAAAAAGGCAGTTCCATAAGTAAGAGAATTTGCCCTAAGAGAAAAACTGGAGTATGTACTGACTGTAAACCTTGTAATATTACCACTGGCTTTGCAGGAGCAGGTGCCTATTCTGATGGAAAGCTTTCCCTATCTCCTGATGTTGGGGGAAACCTCCCAAAGTATATTGGATATGAGGAAACGAAAAGTCTAATAGATTATGTAGATAGGATATATATAGATTTCGGAGCTGATGAAAAAGTATATGGATTGGATAAGGAAAAAGAAATTGAAGAAATAAGAAAAAAAGCAATCAGAAGCAATCTTAAATTAGTAGAATGCCCTATTAGACATATGGGAACAGAAGAAGGTTATAATATATATTCAAAAATTGAAAAACATCTGGAAAGCATCAACGTGGAATTGAATTTCAGAAATCCAGTAAAGGATATAATACTAGATGAAAATAGAAATATTAAAGGAGTTATTGCAGATAAAGAATACTATTCAGATAAAGTGGTAATAGCTGTAGGAAGAGAAGGTTCTGATTGGTTGAGGAATTTGTGTATCAAGCACAACATAGATACGGAAACGGGAGATGTGGACATAGGAGTAAGAGTAGAAACAAGGAATGAAATAATGGAAGAGTTAAATGAGGCCATGTATGAAAGCAAACTAATATATTATGCTCCAACCTTTGACGATAAGGTTAGAACTTTCTGTGCTAACCCTGGAGGAGAAGTTTCTACAGAATACTATGATGGAGGACTAGCAGTAGTAAATGGCCACAGCTATAAATCCGAAGATTTAAAAACCAACAACACTAATTTCGCTATACTAGTTACAAAACACTTTACAAAGCCTTTTAATTCACCTATCGAATATGGAATGCATATTGCTAAATTGGGAAATATGCTTTCTGGAAATAGAGTATTAGTCCAAAGATATGGAGATTATAAACGCGGCAGAAGAACTACTGAAGAAAGGCTTTATAGAAACAATATCATTCCTACTCTAAAAGATGCAGTTCCTGGAGATTTAAGCTTAGTACTACCTTATAGAATAATGAAGGATATTGACGAGATGTTGATAGCACTAGATAATGTAGCGCCAGGTATTGCAAGCGAAGAAACACTCCTATACGGTGTAGAAGTTAAATTCTATTCAAATAGAGTAATTGTAGATAGAAATTTCCAAACCAATATTAAAGGCCTATATGTAGGTGGAGATGGAGCTGGAATTACTCGTGGTCTTATGCAAGCAAGCATTAACGGTGTCCTATTGGGAAGAATATTAAACCAATAAAATATTACAAAAAATTAATAAATTTGATTTTTATATTTATCCTAATATAATAGAATTAGCTTAAAATTTCGAAAGGAGGTCGTGTAGATGTTTATCATGGTAAATTTGTTAAACTTAAATAAAAACTTCATAAAATCCCAAGCACGACCTGTGGCTATTCGTTAATAATATAAAATGTGAAATATATACCATAGGTGTGCTTGCCTATGGTTTTTTATTTATCATCTTATACAAATAGAAGCATTATATTATTTTCATGTAAAATCATAAACCATAGGATTGGTCATTTTCCAAAGCCTATGGTTTTTTTGTACAAAATGGAGGTGGCATATGAGAGAAATCAAATCATTGATTAAATTCATGAAAGGAAATAGGTTATTGTATCTAATTGGAATGATATTTGTAATTATTGCTCAAATTTTTACAATATTATCTCCCCTTATCATACGTACTACTATCGATTCAATTATAGGGGATGAATCCATAAATTCACAATCAATAGCAAAAGCAGTAGAAATATTAGGAGGAAAAAACTTCTTAAAGGAAAATCTCTGGATAGTAGGAGTTATTCTAGTAACTGTAGCAATACTGAGAGGAATTTTCATGTTTCTAAAGAGCTTTCTATCTAGCAAATCAGCAGAAAACACCATTAAATCCCTTAGAGATACTGTATACGACCACATACAGAGGTTGCCTTATGAATTTCATGTGAAATCTGAAACGGGAGATCTAGTGCAAAGATGCACTTCAGATATAGAAACCATAAGGCGTTTTCTAGCAATCCAGTTTGTTGAAGTATCTGGTTCTGCTTTCATGATTTTGTTTGTTTTATATGTAATGTTCAAACTAAATGTTAAATTAGCTTTTGTTTGTATGATTACTCTACCTGTACTCTTTTTATTTGCATATATATTTTTTACAAAAGTACAAGGAATATATGAAGAAGTGGATGAAGCTGAAGCAACCATATCAACAGTACTTCAGGAAAATTTAACAGGAATAAGAGTAGTTAAAGCTTTTGCTAGACAAAAATTCGAAGTTTTAAAATTTGATGAAAAGAACAGGTACTATGCAGATAAGAGCTATAATCTGATGAAAATGCTTGCTATATATTGGGGCTGTTCTGACTTTATCTGCTATATTCAAATAGGCTTGTTGCTCCTTTTTGGAAGCTTTTGGGCTGTTGATGGCCAAATAACTATGGGAACTTTTATAGCCTTTACCACATATATAAACATGCTAATATGGCCTACAAGACAATTAGGAAGAATTCTCACAGATGCTGGTAAAGCAATAGTAAGTATAAGACGTATAAATGAAATATTGGATAAGCCAATAGAAATACTTGAGGAAAATAATTTTAAGCCTAAGATAAAAGGAAGTATATCCTTTGAAAAGGTATATTTCGAGTATGAAAATAACAAGCCTGTACTAGAAGACATAACCTTCACAGTAAATCCAGGAGAAACTGTTGCCATAATTGGCCCTACAGGTTCTGGAAAGAGCTCTTTAATCCACTTATTGGCAAGGCTTTATGACTATACTAAAGGATCTATTAAAATTGATGGAATAGAATTGAAGAGTATAGATAAATCTTGGATTAGAAAAAATGTAGGTATAGTTCAACAGGAGCCCTTCTTATTTGCTAAAACAATTAGAGAGAATATTAAACTATCAAATCCACTAATTGATGATAAAAAGATGTACGAATCTGCTAAAATTGCTAACATACACAAGGATATCCTAGGCTTTGATAAAGGATATGATACTTATGTGGGAGAAAGAGGTGTATCCCTTTCAGGGGGACAAAAGCAGAGAATAACCATAGCAAGAACTATCATAACCCAATGCCCCATAGTTATATTTGATGATTCCTTATCAGCAGTAGATACGGAGACAGACCTATCCATAAGAAAGGCATTGAAAAATAGGAAAAATAAATCCACAACAATCATCATATCCCACAGGATATCCACAGTATCCGAGGCAGACAAGATCATAGTATTAGACAAAGGAAAAATAGTTCAGATGGGAAATCATGAATCCCTATTAAATGAAGAAGGGCTATATAAAAGAATTTATCAAATACAAAATACAATTGATGATATGTAAAATATGCCTATGAGGTGATATACATGGACGATCATAAAACTAATATCAACGTGTGGAAGAGATTTTTCAACTTAATAATTTCTCAAAAAAAACTGTTTATAATCCTATTGATATTAAATATTGTAATAGGAATTTTGGATTCTGTTTTTCCACTATTCACTCGATATGCTGTAGATAAATTTATCGTAACCAAGAGCTTAAATGGCCTAAAAGAATTCATGGTAGCATTTTTAGCTTTAATAATTATTCAATCCATAAACATATATCTATTTGTAGCTCTAAATGGAAAAATGGAAACCATCATATCCTATACCATAAGGAAAAGCGCTTTTGAAAACTTACAGATGCAGCCTCTATCCTTCTATGATAAAAAAGCAGTAGGATGGCTAATAGCAAGGCTTACTTCTGATATAACTAGAATTAGTGAAATAATATCCTGGGGCTTTGGGGATTTTTCTTGGGGTATTGCCATGATGATATCTGTGGCTGTCTCTATGTTGGTTTTAAACGTCAAATTGGCTTTAATAACATTAACTGTGGTCCCCATTTTAGTCGTTGTAAGCATCTATTTTCAAAAAAGGATCTTAGATGCTCAGAGAAAAGTAAGAAAGATAAATTCACAGATTACAGCTCAATACAACGAAGGCATATCTGGAGCAAAAACTACCAAATTGCTTTCAAGGGAAAATATCAACCTATTAGAATTTAGCGAGCTTACTCAAAACATGAAAGCTGAATCCATACGAGCTACTCTCATATCTTCCCTTTATGTCCCTATAGTCATCGTCTTGGGAAGCATTGGAACTGCTTTAGTCATGACCTATGGTGGAATAAGAGTAGCTACGAATTCCATATCCTATGGAACCATAGTAGCTTTTATATCCTATTCAATGCAATTTTTTGACCCTATAAGACAATTAGCTAGTATTTTAGCAGAAGTTCAATCTGCAAAAGCTTCAGCTGAAAGAGTATTTTCCCTAATAGAAGAAGTACCCGATATAATTGATAAACAAGAAGTAGTTGAAAAATATGGAGATTTCTTCAATCCTAAAAAGGATAACTGGCCTGAAATAAAAGGAAAAGTTGAATTCAAAAATGTATCCTTTGCTTATGAGGATGGAAAGATGGTACTTGAAAATTTCAATTTAACAGTAGAGCCAGGGGAAACTATAGCATTAGTTGGTGAAACTGGTTCTGGAAAAAGCACTATAGTGAACCTATTATGCAGATTTTATGAACCTACTGAAGGGGAAATACTTATAGATGGCATAAATTACAAGGATATGCCTCAAGCTTGGATCCATGAAAATCTAGGATATGTTTTACAAAATCCTCACCTATTTAGTGGAACTATTAAAGACAATATTAAATATGGAAATTTAGAAGCCACTGACGAGGAGATCATAGAAGCTTGCAAACTTGTAAACTGCCATGATTTCATAATGAGCTTAGAAAAGGGATATGATACGGAAGTAGCCCAAGGTGGGAATTTGCTTTCCACAGGACAAAAGCAACTAATATCCTTAGCTAGAGCTATAGTTAGAAAGCCAAAGCTATTCGTATTAGATGAAGCAACATCTTCAATTGATACTGAAACCGAGCACATAATTCAAAAAGCCATAGATAAAGTGTTAAAGGGAAGAACTAGCTTTGTAATTGCTCATAGGCTATCTACAATAAAAAATGCAGATAGGATTTTAGTAATCAAAGATGGTAAAGTAGTTGAAGAAGGCAAACATAAGGATTTAATAAAGAAAAAAGGATATTATTATAAGTTATACACAAATCAATACATTGAAGAAAAGAGTAGACAAATATTAAGCCAATAAAATAGAAAAGCTTCTGAAGTAGTAAACTTCAGAAGCTTTTCTCCATTTAACCCATCAATATATCCTCTATCTGACTTTTTATGTATACTTTATATTCATCTTTTTTATCATAAATACAAGGTTTATCTATAACCTTCCTTACTCTAGAAGGCTTATGGGATAATACTACTATTCTATCTCCTAAAGCTATCGCTTCTTCCACATCATGGGTAACCAATATACAAGTCCTTTTCTCCCTATCCTTTAAATTTTTTAAAAACTCCATAACTATGTGCTTATTGTTTATATCTAAAGACTTAAAAGGCTCATCCATTATAAGAACCTTAGAAGGATAAATAAAAGCTCTTAATATGCTTATCCTCTGCTTCATTCCTCCACTTAAATCTCTGGGATAATAGTTCTTATACTCTTTTAAATTAACAGATTCTAAATATCTATCTATTATAGTTTCTATATCCCTCTTATCCATTTTCCCTTTTAATACTAGCCTTAAATTATCTGCCACACTTTTCCATTCTATGAGCCTGTCCTCTTGAAACACGAAGCTTATAGTCTCATCATTAAATCCTTCAACTTCTCCCGAATCCATATCCAGTATTCCTGCTATTATATTCAATAGGGTACTCTTTCCACATCCAGAAGGCCCCATTATACAAGTAGTCTTGTTTTCAGGAAAATCAATGCTTATATTGTCTAACACTTTTAAATCGCCATAGCTTTTACATATATTTGAAACTCTGTATTTCACGGGATCACATCCATTTGTTTATCTTTGTAAATCTCTTTACAGTTTTAGTAATGTAGCTAAGGAGCTTAGAAATTAACAATATTATTATAATCCATGCAAAAACTCCAGAAGTATTTAGATACATCTTTTCAATTTGTAGGTTACTTCCTATAGCAAATCTAGGTTGAGACAAAGCTTCTCCTGCTATTACCATCTTAAGATTTGTATTTAGAGCTGAATCAAATATAGCGCTTATATTTATGAATATGCTTGGAATATAGATATCTCTAATAATTGTGAGCTTGTTTACCTTATACAGCTTACACATTTCCAGTATCTTCTTATCCACATTAAATATTCCCTTTTGAACTGTTTCATATAATATGGGAAACACCATGATAAACCCCACAAATACTGGCACCAACTCATTATGCAACCATATTAAAGCAAGAATTATAATGGCCATAGTTGGCACAGAACTCAAAAAGTTCAATATGGGAATCATCATATTGTATACAAATTTTGAAATGCTTGATAGTATACCTATTAAAATAGCAAAAAATAGGCATATTAAGAAGCCCCATAGACTTCTTAATATGGATGAAGTTATTATCTTTATAAAATTAGGACTTTTGACTATTTCCATCAAGCTCTTAATAGTGCTCTTAATAGTGGGAAATATTACTTGATTATCTATTAATTCCGATAAAACTATCCATATGATAATTAATGTAACTTTTGAAATAGTGGAAAGTTTTTTATCTCTCAAAGTAGAATCCTTCATCAGGAAGTTTTCCTCCTATAACATTTGGAGCAAAATCCAAAAGCACATTATAATAAGCTTCGTATTCCTTCTTCATATCATCCACATATAAAGGTCCCATGTTCATCCTATCTATCCCCTGTACTACTGCATCTTTTGTCATGCCAAATTCCAACTCCTCGGCATATTGGCCAAGCTTTTCAGGATTTTCCTTAGCCCAAGCAATAGAATCTATGTAAGCTTCAATGAACTTTTCTACAAATTCTTTATGGTTCTCAATTAAATCAGCTTTTATGATCAAGCTAGCTTGAGGATATCCCTTTTCAATTCCTGTAATATTACTCCATTCTTGATTAAAATCCAACACTATCTTTGCATCATCCTTTTTCATCAATACATTGGTTACAGCTGGCTCTGACAAAACTGCCAAATTGGTTTTACCACTGATAAATGCAGGAGCTACTTCATTAGCTGCATTTAAATAAGTAACATATACATCCCTATCAGGATCAATGCCATTTTCCTTTAGAACATATTTAAATACTAAATCTGGTGTAAGATCCTTTCCAAAGGAATATATTTCCTTTCCCTTTAAATCAGCTATGGATTCAATACCCTCTGTGCTCATCATATATAAAGTCCCCCATACTGATGTACCAGCAAGCTTATAAGGTATTTCCTTATTATACGCCTGCGCTGCCAAGTTAGAAGGAACTATTGCAATATCCGCTTCTCCTTTTAATATCTTTGATGCCAATAGGTCAGGTGTGCTTTCAAGCTCATATTCAATTTGAACATTTTCATCTATAATAGGCTTTTCATAGGCAAGTTTTGCCGCTGTTAAAGCTGGAACTCCATTGGGAAAACAAAATTTAACAGATTTTACTTCTACATTTTCTTCTTGATTTTGATTTTCTTCCGTTGTTACATTGCTTTCAGTTTTCTCATTAGAACATGCTACAATAAATATTAAAAGCAACGATAAGAATATGATAGATACCCTTTTCCTCATGTGAATACCTCCTAACATTTTCATGCCTCTAAGCATATTAATATGCTTAGAGGCATATTTTATCAATTCATCTCCGTTTCCTAATAAGCAAATTGTTTTCTAAGATGTTTTCTCTTGCTTAAGGTTTCTTCTCCATCTTCATATAGTGGCCATTCATTTTGATCTGTATGAAGCAATTCATGAGACCTATGAGATAAAGGCTCTCCTAAGAAATCTTCGTAGCATTTGATTATAGAAGGATTTTCATGGGAGAATCTAAGATTGTTTATCTTATCCAATCCATACAATACTTCTCCTCTTTCATAGGCTAGCTCTTTACCTTCTTCAATAGGCTGTCCGCCTCCTCCAGCACACCCTCCAGGACATGCCATTATCTCTATAAAATCGTAATCTACAGTTCCCTTCCTTACAGCTTCAACTAACTTTCTTGCATTTCCTAATCCACTTGCCACTGCCACTTTCACCGTAGTTCCATCTAATTCAAAGGAAGCCTCTCTCCAACCTTGCCTACCTCTAACATCCTTAAATGCATCTGGGTCAGGATTTTCCTTTGTAACTAAGTAATAAGCACTTCTTAAAGCTGCTTCCATAACCCCTCCTGTTACTCCAAATATAACACCAGCGCCGGAAGCTACTCCCAATGGCTTATCAAATTCCTCTTCCTCTAAAGAACTTACATCTACATGTTCAGCTTTTATTATCCTATCTATTTCTCTAGTTGTCAATACTACATCTACATCATGTCCTGTACCCGCTGCATCCATTACAGGTAATCCTGCTTCATATTTCTTAGCTAGACATGGCATGATAGATACGCAGAATATCTTTGATGGATCAACTCCAAGAAGCTTAGCATAGTAGGTCTTAGCAATAGCACCAAACATCTGCTGTGGAGATTTAGCTGTTGATAGATTTTCTACCATATCTGGATATTGAGTCTTAATAAATCGAACCCATCCTGGACAACAAGAAGTAAACATTGGGAACTTGGAAGTAGCTCTATTTTTCAATCTCTCTAGGAACTCACTTCCTTCTTCCATTATGGTCAAATCTGCTGCAAAATCCGTATCAAATATATAATCAAACCCTATCCTTCTAAGGGCTGCCACTAGTCTTTTTACCGTAGCAAACTCTCTACTTAATCCTAAGCTTTCCCCCCAAGATGCCCTTACAGCAGGTGCTATTTGAACTACGGTTATTATTTCCTCATTAGCTAAAGCATCAAATACCTTTTGTGTATCATCCCTTTCCCTTAAAGCTCCAACAGGACAGTGAGTTATACATTGACCACAAAGAGCACAGTCAGATTCTTCAATCCTTCTATTTAACGATACATCAACAGTAGTTCTCGATCCAGTATTGGCAACATCCCATATGTGCATATCCTGTACTTTATCACACACTTGTACACATCTCATGCATTTTATACACTTTTCATAGTTTCTCACTAATGGAAATCCTTCTGTCCAATCTGCTCTTGGTAGATCTATGTTGTAAGGAATATCAAGTATGCCTAAATCATTGGCTATTGTCTGTAAGCTACAGTTTCCGCTTCTTACACATGTGGCACATCTAGCATCATGTTGAGATAAAATCAACTCCACATTGGTTCTTCTTGCCTCGCGTACTTTAGGACTATTAGTGTATATCACCATTCCCTCATCTACCACATTATTACAAGCCGTTACCAATCTGTTAATCCCCTCAATTTCCACTACACAAACTCTACAAGCCCCAATTTCATTTAAATCCTTCAAATAGCACAGATGAGGTATTAGTATGTTATTCATTTTAGCAGCATCTAAAATAGTTGTTCCTTCTGGAACTTGAACTTTCATATTATCTATGGTCAAGTTTACCATTTTTCGACTCTACCCCCTTTGAATACACCAAATCCGAAATGATCACATCTTAGACATCGTCGGGATTCTTGGTCTGCTTCTTGGCGAGTCATTCCTATTTCTATTAAGTTGAAATCCTTAATCCTGTTATATGAATCTCTTTCTCTCAAATTAACCCTTCCACAAGGCAATCTATCTGACAAGCGTGGATTTGGAACTTTAACGTCCGTAGTTATTATATGATTGTATCCTAAATATTCGTCTATGTTAGCAGCTGCTACTTTCCCTGCTGCTATAGCGCGGATTACTGTAGCAGGACCTGATACGCAGTCTCCTCCTGAGAAAACACCTGGTATATCCCTAATAGCAGTTGTATCAAGAGCATCTATTACCCCTTTAGTTACAGGTATACCTTCTTTTTCGAATTCTCTCGACTCTATACCCTGTCCTATAGCACTTACTACTATATCGCATTCTACCCTTTCCATACCTGTGTTGGCACTTATAGGCTTTGGTCTTCCTCCTTGTATTGGTCCTACAATCTGAGCCTGTATCCATAGTGCTTTAACTTTATTGTTTTCATCTTTTTCAACTTTGACTGGAGTATATAAATCGAGTATTTCCACACCTTCAGCAATAGCACCTTCTACTTCTTCTACCATAGCAGGCATATCAACTTTTCGCCTACGATACACAATAGTAACTTTCTCAGCTCCCAAACGTACTGCTGAACGGGCTACGTCTATAGCAACGTTTCCACCACCCACAACAACTATATTTTTACCTTTGAAATCGGGATATTCTTCATCTCCAATTTGCCTTAATATCTCAACAGCTGAAGTAACTCCTTCTGCATCATGCCCTTCAATATCCATCATCTTTCCAGCATGGGCTCCAATGGCTATGTAAATTGCATCGAATTTATCCTTCAATTTATCTATAGTTATATCCTTACCTACCGTAACTCCAGTGTGAACTTTAACTCCTGTAGAAAGAATAATATCTATCTCCCTATCGAGTATTTCCCTTGGAAGCCTGTAATTTGGAATTCCGTATCGTAACATTCCTCCAAGTTTCTTCCTCTGTTCAAATATTTCCACATCATGTCCCATAATTGATAGATAATAAGCTGCACTTAATCCACTTGGGCCTCCCCCTATTATTGCTACTTTCTTTCCAGTAGAGTCGATTTTTTCTTCAGGTGGAACATCTCCTGCATTATCTACTGCAAATCTCTTCAACCCCCTGATGTTTATAGCATTATCTATCATGTTTCTTCTACACCTGTTCTCACATGGATGCTCACAAACATAAGCACATACTGCTGGCAATGGATTATCCTTCCTTATGAGTTTAACCGCATCTTCATATCTGCCTTCTGAAATCAAAGCTATATATCCAGGTATATCCACTCCTGCTGGGCAAAGGGATACACAAGGAACTGGTTGGTATAACTCAAAGGTACACCTATGGCGCAATATATGTTCCTCATAGTCATCTCTAAACCCATCTATTCCTTTTAAAACCATATTGGCTGCTTCATATCCTATAGCGCAATCTGCAGTATAATATATGGTTTTAGCAGTTTTTTCAATTAGATCTATTGTTTCCAAAGTTGCCTTTCCATCTAATACATCTTCCAATAGATTTTGTAATTGCCCTAATCCTATTCTACAAGGAACACACTTACCACAAGTTTGTGCATGACACATTTTTAAAAAAGAGGAAGCTAAATCAATAGGACATAAGCCAGGTGGACTAGCAACTATACGTCTTTCTAAATCCTTATAAAGTGTTTCAACAGTTGCCTGAGCTCTGTCCTTCGTAACAATACTAAGCCTACTCATACTCCATATACTCCTTTCTTTTTAATATGCTTGGAGAGCCTTAAGTAAACATGGTTAAAACTTAGAAGAATAAATGTTAATCTGTTAACAATAAATTGCATAATATTACATGAATCTCCAGGATGATATTGAGAACAGATAATAGAACTGCATAATATGTCTTAATATAAAGAGTTTCCTGCATGCCGCGTTTTTTTCTATGTATATACTATATATATTCTAATAATCTGTTCCAAAATTACTGTTTTGCTAATGCACAATTATATTATATCATAAGTTAATTTATTATCAATATTTTAATCTGAATTAAATATTTTAATATAAATTTTAACAAAAGTTAT
>ENA-OWPA01001615-OWPA01001615.1-bioreactor-metagenome-genome-assembly--contig:-NODE-1615-length-13816-cov-39.403523_pt1 | contig 13816 bp, 15 predicted proteins | sample MGYA00238139_ERZ651803 | MGnify/ENA primary metagenome ERZ651803 (study PRJEB26909, sample SAMN07631231) | bioreactor metagenome | isolation source: Switchgrass digestor | place: USA: Dartmouth...
GGAAGAATTTAGGTATGGATTTAGAGAAACATGATGTTCTTTGTGAAGCATTGCCTCAAGCATTTGGGGATATTTACTTAACTCAGGAGAACAGGCCAGATGCAATAAACTACTTTAACTATGCACTGGCAGAAGTTCATGGAGCCAGAATACAGGAAATACAAGAAGAAAAGAAAAATGGCAAAAAAGTTATAGGAACATTCTGCGTATTCGTACCTGATGAAGTAATACTTGCAGCTGATGCAGTAGGTGTTGGACTATGTTCAGGAAGCCAGTTTTGGATTGAAGACGGAGAAAAAGTTCTGCCAAGAAATCTGTGCCCATTGATTAAGGCATTTGTAGGAGCTAAAGTAAGCCGTACCTGCCCATATTTTCAATCCTGCGATATGATTGTGGGAGAGACAACCTGTGATGGAAAGAAGAAAGCTTATGAAATAGTGGAAGAATATATGCCAGTACATATAATGGAGCTTCCTCAAATGAAAAGAGAAAAGAACTATGAAGAATGGCAGGATGAAATAAAGCTGTTTATAAAGAAGATGGAAGAATTAACTGGAAATAAGATAACAGTCGAAAGGCTGAAGAAGACTATAGACCTATGCAACAGAAAGAGAAGAGCTTTAAAGAGGCTATATGATTTGAGAAAGAATGTGCCTTCACCAATTAGCGGTTTGGATGCATTGCTGGTAAGCCAGGTTGCATTTATGGATGATATAGAACGATTCATAGAGAAGACAAATGAACTGTGCGATGAACTGGAAAGCAGAGTAAAGACTCTTAAAGCTAATGGAAAGAAGAGAATAATGATTACAGGGACTCCTATGGCTGTGCCTAACTGGAAGCTTCATTCAATAATTGAAGGATTAGGTGCAGAGGTTGTTGTAGAGGAAACTTGTACAGGTACAAGATATTTTGAAAATGAAGTATCCAATGAAGGAGATGCAATTGATGACCTTGTAAGAAACATTGCAGATAGATATATGGGTATAAACTGTGCATGCTTTACTCCTAATAGTGGAAGAGTGGATGATATAATAAGATATGCAGAAGAGTATAATGTTGATGGAGTAATTTACTATAATCTGTCATTCTGCCATACTTATGCAGTAGAGTATGAAAAGGTAGAAAAGGCCCTGAAGGAAAAGAATATACCACTATTAAATATTGAAACTGACTATTCTGAAGAGGATTCAGGACAGATTAAGACAAGAGTAGAGGCATTCCTGGAGATGATATAGTTGGAAAAGAATTATATCCTCTTTCCAAACTATAGTCAGGGGCTTAAATTAGAATCTTTATTAAAGGAAAACAAGATAAAATATGTCATTTCTCCTACACCCAGAAAGCTTTCATCCTGCTGTGGTATATCTATCATGTACAATAAAGTAGATGAGGAAAGAATAAAGACATTAATTAGAGATAACTCAATAGAAATCACTGGCTTATATACATTGGAATAGATAACAAAGGGCGTGATTGAATGCACTATATAGGAATAGACATAGGTTCAACAGCTTCAAAGGTCTCTGTATTTGATGATGAAAAACTGAAACTAAATTTTGTAATGCCTACAGGATGGAGCAGTGTGGAAACTTCAAATATTATAAGAGAAAGGCTTGAAAAGGAAGGCATTGATATAGAAAAGGCTAAGATAGTAGCAACAGGCTATGGACGGGTATCCGTTCCCTATGCTCAAAAGACTATAACGGAGATTACCTGCCATGGGAAAGGTGCATATTTTTTAACAGGCAGTGATCTAATAACAGTTATTGATATAGGTGGTCAGGATACTAAGGTAATTACCATTGAAAAGGGGAAGGTTATCAATTTCATAATGAATGACAAATGTGCTGCTGGTACAGGCCGTTTTCTTGAGCTTATGGCAAATACTTTAGGGGTATCATTATATGATATGTGTAAGATGGCATTAATGGGAAATGATATTAGTATTACCAGCATGTGTACAGTATTTGCTGAATCAGAGGTAATAAGCCTTATTGGGAGAGGAGCCAAAAGAGAGGATATTGCTCGAGGAGTGTTAAATTCTATAATTGGTCGTATCAGGACTCTTTTTAACAAACATGGGATAAAGGGTGAAATATATTTAACAGGTGGCCTTTGTGAATTAGACCCATTCATTGAGCTTTTATCCAAAAGCCTTAACCAAAAGGTAAGTACCAGCTCATTGGCTAGATATGCAGGTTCCATAGGGGGAGCGTTAATAGCGAGAAATATATAATAAAAGGGGGGCATAAAAGCCTCCCCTTAATTTATAAGTTTTTTAGAGTATCCAAACTCAGTTCATTGAAATTTTCAATTATTAAATCTGCTTCAGATAAATCCTGTTTTCCAGTGTCAGTATTTTTTAGCCCAATGCATTTCATTCCTGCAGCTTTTGCAGCTTTCACTCCATTAGTTGCATCCTCTATGACTATGCAATCAGAAGGAGTTACATTCATTTTTTTAGCAGCAGTTAGGAATATTTCAGGATCTGGTTTGCTTCTCTTTACTTCTTCGCCGCTTATGATGAACTTCATGTATTTATACAGCTGAAATTTATTTACAATTGTATCTACAATTTTTCTGTTGTTAGATGAAGCTATAGCCATTAAATATCCTTTTTTGTATAAGGAAAGCATAAAGTCTATAAAATTAGGGACTAACTGAATTTCATCAATTTCTTTCATAAATCTTTCTTTTTTCATTTCTATTAATTCTTCTACTGAAAGCTCTAAGTTAAACTTTTTCTTTATCTTACTCCACATATTGTAATCTGTTGTTCCGACAAAAGATGCAACTTCCTCATCACTTAATTTTCCGCCCAGTTCTTCCACTATCTCCCTTTCAACTTTGTGGTGCAAAGGCTCACTATTTATTATCACTCCGTCCATGTCAAAAATTACTGCTTTCAAAGTATCTCTCCTTTGTGCATATTAGTCTATTTGTACTAGTTAAATATACATTATTATATAGTATAAGTCAAATATACATAAAAACATCTGGCAAATTAAATGCCAGATGACCTAATTTATCTCATCAAACTTTGCTGCAAGTATGAAATCATTTTCGTGAAGGCCTCCAATTTTATGAGTCCATAGCTCTATGACTACTTTTCCCCAGGATAGATATATATCTGGATGATGACCTTCTTCTTCGGCTATAACGCCTACTTTGTTAGTAAAGTTCAATGCCTCTTTGAAGTTTTTGAATTTATAGGTTTTCCTAAGCTTTTTATTATCTATTACCTCCCAGTCATCCTTTAAAGATTTCATAAGTTCTGTTATTTCATCTTCATTTAAAGTAGGAGCACCAACACTACATGGAATACATTTTTTATTTGATAAATCAGTCATAAACTCACCATCTTTCTTTATATTATTTTATTTAATACCCATAATAAAGATTTTTATTAATAATACAGGAATTTTATACAAAATAGATAATATATAACATATGGATATATAAGGAGGGGTTCAGGTGATGGAGAGGATAGAGGTTTTCAATATATTTATACCTGTTTTTTAGATAATAATCAAAAATTATCAATTAAAGGATTTAGATACATATTTGTAGAATTAATACTTCAGTATATTATCGAGAGGAAGTGAAAACATGAAGAGATTAGCAGCAGTTATTTTGATGGTTTTTTCAATAGTTTTCCTATTGCCATTTATAGCTTATGCAGACATAGGACCTAAGCCAAGTATCAAGTTAATAGTTTTAAATCCTCCAGAGGATGAATACTATTTGGACTTGCTAATAGATAGTGAGAAAAAGAATTCTTATACAAATATAGACGAAGATGATGAGCTTGATGAGGATATGTTAAATATCTTAAAGGAGTACAACGAGAATGGTTGGAGACCTGCACTGGTTACTGGAACCAACGTGCCCCTTTTTGGAAATTTGACAGGTGAAAAAGAAGGAGATACTATGGTTCATAAATTTAGCTATTTAGGTACTCCTAAAAGGTTTAAAGTCATATTAGTGGAGAAATCTGGGAAGGTTACTGTATCAGAAGACATAGAGAGAAAGGCCTTTGAAAGCACTGTATATTATGATTATGCTACAAATGAAATATGGGAATCTTCAGCCACACTGTCATATATAAAGCAGTTCATAATGACCTTTACTGCTACCATAATAGTTGAAGGAATTATATTAATTCTATTTCGCTTTAGCCTAAAGAAAAACTGGAAACCATTTGTTATGGTGAACTTATTTACTCAAATTCTCCTTACCTTAATAGTATTTAGTGCTATGTATTTTGCTGGTTCAATGGCTGCATTTTTATTATACATACCCTTTGAAATAGTGATACTGATTATTGAATCAAAATTATTTAAAAAATATCTTCAGGAGTATTCCATAAGAAGACGAATATTCTATGCTATAACTGCTAACGTAGTAAGCTTTATGTTGGGGATGTGGGCAATTTTGAAGGTATGGTAACTGTTCCATCCCTTTATAATTCTATCAGGCCTTTAATAAACTCATAAGCATTAAATTTTTCATCATCAATTTTATAATAACTGCTCTTCAGTTCTGCATTTATTATAGATTTAAAATCCATAATGCTCTTTTCACTTCTGTTGGATACTCTCTTGTTCTTTAATATATTTGCTCTATTTATGAAATCCTTAACATCAATAATGGAAATCTCCTTAAATTTCCTCTTCAATATCAGATTTCCATTGGATATATAGAATAGCTTATATCCATCATCTATCCTTTCACCCATTATTATATCCTTATCCTTTGTTAAGTTGTTATTTTGAGAATTATACAGTTGCTCTAGACATAAATATATGTTCCTAAGCTGTAATGCCCTTTCAAAATGAAGTGCTAGCGATGCCTCTTCCATTTTTGTTTTTAATATATTGAGAAAAGTCCTTAATGAGTCCATATTGGAGAATAAATCTATTAAGCTTAATCTGTTTTCCTGAAACTGTTCCTCATTCATCTGAACAGGAAGAGGATTGTACTGAAGCTCAAAGGAATCTCCTGTTCTTTTAATGGGATATAGTTTTGTTAAAAGCTCTATTAAGTCATATATGTAATATTTGCTTCTATATGGACCAAATGTATACATTCCACCTTTATTATATGTAATGGATAATGGTTTTTCGCCATTGTCTTCAATTTTCAAATAAACATAGTTTTTATCCCTTGTAAATTGAGAGTTATAAATAGGCTTGTATCTCTTTATCATTGCACATTCCAATAGTTGAGCCTCCAGATGGGTATCTGTTATTATTATATCTATATCATGAATATTGAAAACCAGCCTCTTTATCTTTTCCCATTCATGGTTTGACTGGAAATATGATTTTACTCTTTTGTTCAAGCACTTGCTTTTTCCTATGTATATTATGTTTCCGTGGGAATCCTTCATCTTGTATATACCTGGTTTTTCAGGTATTGATTGTATTTTTTCTCTTAAGTGTTCAGGTATGCTCATATTATCACCAGCTTAATTATATAATAATTTTTTCATATTCTAAAGATTATGTCAATGATAAGAAAAGAATGGGATAAGCAAATGATGAGTTAGAATCATTAGTTAAATTACAAAAAATAAGAAGGAATTTGCTCAATGGACATAGAATGTGTATAATTATATAACTATTAGAAAACGGGAGTGTAAGAAATGAAGATTGAGTATGGAAGTGAGTCAGACTTTCAGTTTATACTTGATAATGATAGACATATATCAAAGGAATTGATAAAGAATAAACTGAGAGAAAAGGAGATTATAATAGCAAAAAATCAGGAAAATCAAATAATTGGCTGGTTAAGATATGGTTATTTCTGGGACAACATTCCATTTATGAATATGATATATCTTAGTGAAATCTATAGAAATAGGGGAATAGGAAAAGAATTAGTTATGTTTTGGGAAAGAGAAATGAAGAAGAAGGGATATAATATGGTCATGACATCCACTTTATCAAATGAAAAAGCACAGCATTTCTATAGAAAACTGGGATATAAGGATTCTGGATGTTTGCTATTAGAAAATGAGACTTTAGAAATAATTTTTACTAAAAGGATAAAATAAAGCATTCTTATAGCAGAAACTAATGGGCATAAATAAGTAATATTTTAATGAAAACCATTGAACAGAATAAGGGGGATATGAAATGGAGCAAAATATAAGAAAAACAATTGATTTTTTAAAGGAGCAATTCGACAAAAGTACATACATGACAGAAAATAAAAATTCAAAAAAGTATAGATTAGAACATACTATGCGTGTTGCAAACATAGGAAAGGATATTGCAAAGAAAGAAGGGCTAAATGAAGAAACATTGATTATTGGCTGCCTCTTGCATGATATTAGCTATATAAATGAGTTTAAATCAGAAGAAGACTGGCTAAATCATGGAAGAGATTCTGCAAAAATTGCTAGACCATTTTTGGAAATCTTGCAGTTAAGCAAGGAGCAAATAGATGAGATATGCTATGGGATAGCAATTCATGTGGATGGTAGATCAGATTTTCCTGGAGAGCGTACAGCGTTGGCTTTAAGTATTGGGGATAGTGATAATATTGATAGATTTGATGTTTTCAGAATATATGAGAATCTACAATTCAATTTATTTTCAGAATTAGCCTACGAAGAGCAAATTGAATATGTGCTTAAGGCTCTTGAAAAATTAAATAAATACAAAAATATGGAATTAGCCACTAAAACGGCAACTGATATGTGGGTTGATAGAATTACTTATCAGATACAGTTTTTTGAGAGACTGAAGTCTCAACTTGAATTGAACTTATTACTTTTGTAATAGTTATACTATGTCTACGATAGAAAATAATCTAAAATGGACATATATATGATACATGGATAAGATACATAGCATAATGTAATGGCAGCTGAAGATAAGGGGGGATTATAACATGTGGTTTTTACTAATCCTTATTGGATTGTTCAATATTTTCTTTCCAAGAGCAGCCTGGTATTTGGAAATTGGATGGAAAATAAAGGATTCAGAGCCAAGTGAAGGGGCTCTGATATTTCATAGAGTAATGGGAGTTATCTTTTGTATAGTTGGAATATTTACTATCTAACAGTTATAAGCAATTCTCAATGGAAATTAACCCTTGAGAATTGCCTTAACTTATTATGCAATCTGCTCAAAAAGTTTAGTTTTGTATATATCAATTAATTCTTCTTCAGTAGTTTCTTTACTTGGCTTATCTAGCACAATTTTACCTTTATTAAGCATAATTATTCTGTCGGAATACTTGATTGCGTCCTTCATATTGTGAGATATCATAATAGTAGTAATTTTATATTTATCAATCAGTTCTTTGGTTTTTTCCATTATTATATATGAGGTTTTAGGGTCTAAAGCTGCAGTGTGCTCATCTAAAAGCAGTAATTTAGGATGTTTCATAGTAGCCATTATTAGGGACAGGGATTGTCTTTGTCCACCGGATAGATACTTTACTTTAGTATTTAGTTTATGTTCAAGTCCCAAATCAAGGCTTTTCAATATTTCTACATATTTGTCAACATTGCTTTTCTTTATTAATCTTCTCAATGTAAATTTTTCTCCTTTTTTATCTGCCAAGGACATATTCTCTAATATAGTCAGGGTGGGAGAAACACCCATTGATAGATCCTGATATACTCTTCCAATAAGCCTTGACCTATTATCCTCGTTTATGTTTGATATGTCCTCGCCATTTAATATTATTCTTCCAGAATCGGGGGAAATACTCCCAGCCAGTATGTTGAGAAGAGTGCTCTTGCCGCATCCATTTGGTCCTATTATTGCAGTACATTTATTTTCTTCTATATATAGGTTGAAATTATCAAATACCTTTATTTCATTTTCAGTGCCTTTGTTAAACTTTTTCGATAATCCTTGTATTGTTAGCATATTTCTTTTCTCCTTTATTCTTTATTGATGCAAATATATCAACTGCTAAATTGTTATAAGCTATAAATAGTATTACTATAATTGCGCTTATTGCCTTTAAATCATTGGGGGATAGACCTAAATCTATTGCTATGCCCCCTATTATTTTGTAGATAATGGCTCCTAATATCGCTCTTGTTGTATTATTGAAAATACTGGAGTTTTTCTTTATTGTGTCTCCGATTATAATAGATGCAAGGCCAATTACAATAACTCCAGTTCCCATTGAAATATCTGCAAATCCTTGATATTGAGCCATCAATGCTCCGCTTATAGATATTAGACCATTCGATAACATAAGGCCAATGGTCTTAAATTTATTGCTATTAGCACCAAGGGACCTGACTAAGGATTCATTGTCACCTGTAGCTATAAGCAGGTATCCAATTTCTGTTTTCAAAAATTGATCCAACATTATTTTTATTGTTATAATTACAATAGCTAATACCAGTAAAGCAGGTCCTATATCAAATACTGATTCAAAGTTAAAAAGAGGTATATTGGATTTTCCGTTAATTCTTAGGTTAATAGAGTAAAGGGTAGTCATTGTCAAAATACCTGCCAATAGAGGTTTTATCTTTAGCTTAATAAATAATATAGCTGTCATAAGCCCTGCTAATGAACCAATACCAAAAGCAAGTAATGTACTTATAAAAGGGTTAACTCCAGTTAATATAAATCTTGCAAATATAAAGGCTCCAAAGGGAAATGTCCCTTCAACAGAAAGGTCTGCAATGTCCAATACCTTGTATGTTATAAACACTCCCATTGCCAGTATTGCAAATATTAATCCTTGTTCTATAGATGTTATAATTAGTGAGTTCATTCTATACCTCCAATTAATCTAATTAATTAGTATATTTTTTAGCATCCTTGAATGCGTTATTGTTTATATCTAATCCTAAAGACTTTAATGTTTCTTCGTTATATACTTTTCTTGTATTAGCAGCAATTTCTACAGGAATGTCAGAAGGAGATTTTCCGTCCACTAATATTTCCTTAGCCATATTAGCTGATTGCTTTCCAAGTTCATAATAGCTGATTCCATCAGTTATAAGTATGCCCCCTGCAATATGGGATTCTTCTGCACCAACAGTAATCATGTTGTTTTCAATAGCCTTTTCTGCTACTACATTAATAGCAGAAGCCACCATATTGTCAGTTATTGTGTAGATAGCATCTACTTTCTTAATAATAGAATCAGCAGCCTGAGGAATATCATTAATCGTGTTTACTCCTACTTCAACTATTTCTAATCCCAAGCTGGCAGCCAGTTCCTTTGCTTTTTTTACCTGAACCTGTGAGTTAGGTTCACTTGTATTAAAAATTATTCCGATTTTTTTTATGCTGCTGTCTATTTCTTTAAATAGTTTTAAATGCCTATCCATTGGGCTTTCATCAGAAGTTCCAGTTATATTCCCTCCTGGAGAATCCATTGATTCTACAAGTTTAGCATCAATTGGATCTGTAACTGCACTAAATATAATTGGAATTTCCTCTGTTGTCTGTTTTGCGCTTTGTGCTGCAGGTGTTGCTATTGCAAAGATTAAATCCACTCCATCTCTAACAAATTTTTGAGCTATACTTAGGGAAGTTGGAATATCTCCCTGAGCATTTTGATACTCAATATTAGCATCAATACCAAGTTCCTTCAGCCCATCTTCAAATCCTCGTCTGGCTTCATCCAAAGCAGGATGCTCTGCTAATTGGCATATTCCTATTGTAATACCATTTTTATCGTCAGTTGTTTGACTTCCTTTTGCGCTACATCCACTTGATAAAGTAATGCTTATTAAAAATACAGCTAATAATTTACTTATAGTAATCTTTTTCATAAAACATCCTCCCTTAATTTTACTTATATCAGTTTAATATGCTGATTTAGCTTATATTGTAGTTTCATTTACCAAATTGTTATTTCGCTATAGCTTTCATAATTTAGGAGTCTTTTTTATTTGATCCAGATCAATTCACTATTATTTACTAAATAGGTAATAAAAAAATCTTTCGTTCCTATCAATACAGCCAATAGCTATACTCATAGGGACGAAAGATTTTCCGCGGTACCACCCTAATTATGACATAAGTCATCACTCAATCAGACCTAACAGTCCTATCCCCTGTAACGATGGGCTTTCGGATTTGCCTACTTGAAACTTGTTTCAGCAAATCAGTTCAGGAGTGTATATATCACATCTTGTTATTATCGGTTTCCACCCTTCCCGACTCTCTATAAATAATCTAGGATGTGTTTCTCTCCTTCAACGCTTTTAAGTGATAAAGTAAAAAGTATTTAAATATATATTATATCCTGTATTTATATTTGTCAACTCTTTTTTATAAATAAATTATTTAATACTGGCTATTACTATACAATCTAAAAAAAGAAGGATGATAGATAAATTTGTAGAATAATAATTATGTATATAAAAGCAAGTATATGAAGTTATGAGAGGTGAATAAATTAGAATATTATTTATAGTAAGCGGGGAGGAAATTTATGAAGAATAGGCGGTATTGCATGCACCATTGTGGGACAGATGAATAATATGAGGCATAATTTTATAAAAAGAAGTAAAAGAAATAAAGGTAAAAGTTTCATTATGATGAATTTTCTTTTCATTTAGACAGTGATAATTATATTATATTTGATTATGAAGGTAACATGTCAATTCCATCTGAAGAATAGTTGGAGGGAGGAGTATATAGAGTGAAGCAAATAGAATCAGTTTCTGTAATTAGTGAAGCAGTAAAAAATGACAGTGCTGTTAGAGCAATACTCATTAAGGGATCAATAGCCAGAAATGATTTAGATGACTATTCAGATGTAGATTTTTATTGTATTGTAAAAGATGATGAGATGAAAGATTTTTTAAAGAGGCGTCTAAATTACTTAAAGCAATATAGACCCTTAATTTACTGGTCTGAAGTGGATTTTATTGGACCTCAAATAGTAGCAGTATTTGACAACGGACTACATTTTGATTTTTACACAGTTACACTTGATACTTTGCCAAAAACTGATGAAATAAAAGTAATTTATGATCCACATGAATTGCTTTCAGATTATAAAGCAGAATGCTTAACTATAGGTGAAGATAATTTTATAAATATGTTTAATGAATTTTGCTTTACTTTACTGGAATTTGAGGCAGCATATTGTAGAGGTGATTCAATATGGGCTTCTAGGTTAGGAAGCCACTTAAGCGGAGATTTATCTATTATTTTAAGATATTTATATGATAAGGATAATGCAAAACTAGGTTTTAAGAGGCTATATAAAAGTTTGGATAGTGACATGTATGACAAAATGGTATCAGCCATGGACTTATTAGGGCCATCTTCTTTGCCTAAAGGGGTTGTAAAATTAATAGAAATTGCAGAAGAATTAATTGATGAGTTACCAGAAGAAATATCAAATAAAGTAAATATGACGTTTTTCAATTACATGTCTAACAAGATTAAGGAATTAAAGTAATTTGAATTACAATGGACTTAGGTAGAGACTACCCAAAGTGAGGCTTGTGGACGTAATGGTTTACAAGAATGATGAAATGAAAGTTAATTATCTTTTATTAAGATGGAGAGGTTCAAATTAATTAATTAGAAATATGCTTTTACGGAGGGATATAATAGACTTAAATTAGTGGTCCTTTTCGTTAAGAGATGCGAAATTTTCAGCAATAATTACAATAATTTCTTTTGTGTTATTTATTGGAGTTTATTTATTTGTTACTATAAAAGCAGTTGAACCATATTATTTAGAAGGATTAATATTTGCCATACCTTTTATATGTTTTGGAGTAGTTGCTTATTTTACTGGAAATGGGAAGCTAAAAGCTAAAAATTCAGTTATAATAACAATCCTTCTCATTATAACTTTATCTATTCCAATGTTTTTTGGCTTTGTATTTATAGCTATGGATGCTGCTACAACTGAAACAACGGACATAGCTAAGTATGAAAGAGTTTTGAAACTTAATGGATATCCTGAAAATTCGCTAATATCTCATTTTCCAGAAAAAATTCCTGACAACGGGGAAAATATCGTTTTTAAATATAGACCTGCTTTTATGATGGGTAGTGAAAGCTATAACCTAAAATTCAAACTGATTCAGATTCCATAAATAGATATATTCATCATTTTTCACAGGTTGCGAAGTGGACAGGGAAAATGGATGATAGTAAGTCAGAGGGACCAGTTAAATGGAATCATGGTATGTTAAGCCTTGTAGCCATTAGCAAAGAAAGAAATGAGATAATATTTGTTGCAGAAGATTGGTAATTTAAGCTTATTTGCTTTGAGTTTAATGATATCAATAACAAATTTTAAAGAGGGATGGAAATGGGACAAATATGTGTTAGAAAAGTAAAAGTAACAGATTATAATGATATATTTTTATTAAATCAAGAGTTAGGATATTTTTATCCAATAGAAAAAGTTAAGGAGAGAATTGCAAATGTAATTGAAAGCACAGAAGATATTGTTTTTGTTGCTCAACAGGGTAGCGAAGTAATTGGATATATTCATGGAAGCTCATATGAGGTACTTTACTATGATCCATTAGTAAGAATTATGGGTTTTGTAGTTAAAGAAAAGTATAGAAATATTGGTGTTGGTAGTATGTTAATAAATGAGCTGGAATGTTGGGCAAAAGAAAAGGGATATAGTGGTATAACATTAACATCAAGATTTGAGAGATTAAATGCTCATAGATTTTATGAAAAGCATGGCTATGTTAATATAAAAAATCAGAAGAATTTTCAAAAAGTATTTGATTAGGTTAGTTAATGCTTTTTATATGATGGATAAATAAATTTATTAGATTAGAAAATGAATACTTAATGGTTAATGATTTAATATATTAGAGGTGGTGCTATGTACAAGGTACTCATAGTAGAAGATGATAAAGCCCTCTGTAATAAAATAAAAGAAGGGATTTCCAAATGGAATTTTGAAGGGATTGCTGCCCAAAACTATGAAGATATATTAAAGGAATTTGCTAAACATAGTCCCCATCTGGTCATAATGGATATAAATTTGCCATACTTTGATGGATTCTACTGGTGCAAAAAGATTAGGGATATATCCAAGGTTCCAATTATTTTTCTATCTTCTAGAGACAGCAACATGGATATAGTGATGGCAGTTAACATGGGTGGAGATGATTATGTGACCAAGCCATTCTCCATGGATATTCTATTGGCGAAGATGCAGGCACTTATTAGAAGAGCATATTCCTACGGACAAGTTGATGGACAGATAATTGAATGTGAAGGAGCAATTCTTAATTTAAATGATGGAACCCTCACCTATAATGGGAAAAATATAGAGCTTACTAAAAATGAGTTTAAAATACTTCAGCTCCTTATGAGAAACAAAGGGAATATAGTGTCCAGGGATAAGATTATGAGAGTCCTTTGGGAAAGTGAATACTTCATAAGTGAAAATACTTTAACAGTAAATGTAAACAGGCTTAGAAGCAAATTAGAGGATATTGGCTTAAAGAATTTAATAGTAACTAAAAAATCACAGGGGTATATGATACCATGACTTTGTTTAAGTATTTGAAGGATTCATATAGGCCAATTTCCTTTTTCTTCCTGATGATTCTCATAATAGATTTAATATTGATAAGCAGTACAGATTTAAATAAATCGTTATTAGACATTTTTTACTTGAATTTACTGCTTTTTTCAGTATCCATAGTGTTTTTAGCTATAGGCTATGTAAAATGGAGAAGTACATATATAGACTTGAAAAAGGCTATGGAACTTGGAGAAAACATAGACAGCTTTGCACCAGAAGGAAACAAGTTGGAGCAAATATTGATAAGGGATATTATTAATATAAAGAATAGAGAAAAGCTGAAAGAAACTGAGGA
>ENA-OWPA01001616-OWPA01001616.1-bioreactor-metagenome-genome-assembly--contig:-NODE-1616-length-13791-cov-10.844247_pt1 | contig 13791 bp, 12 predicted proteins | sample MGYA00238139_ERZ651803 | MGnify/ENA primary metagenome ERZ651803 (study PRJEB26909, sample SAMN07631231) | bioreactor metagenome | isolation source: Switchgrass digestor | place: USA: Dartmouth...
AATTTCTTTATATCTTCTGGAATATGATATTCCATATCACATCATTCCTTTCTAACCCTGTCAAATGCTACTTTTATAAAATCTTAGCCGAAAACCACGACGGCTTCAGCCTCGTGGATGAAGGCTTATCCTTGTTCTTGAATATATTTTTCTATAACTTCTTTACTTACATTACCTATACTACAAACAAAATATCCATCGCTCCAAAATGTTTGCTCCTTCCAAAATTCTTTACTTAAATCCAAATAATTGTTATTTTGTCTCCATATCTTATAAGTGGATATTTGTTTTAATAATCTTACTATTTGTAATATAGATTGGTTAGGATTATACTCAATTAGTAAATGAATATGGTCTTTGTCGACTTCCATTTCTACAATATTAAAATCATTTTCTTCTGCAACATCATAAAATATTTGTTTAATTTCCTTATCATATCTTATTAATAATTTCTTTCTATATTTGCAGACAAATATCAAATGACACATCAATAAGTATTTTGAATGGTTTCTTGAGATATAATCCATGACTTTCTTGCTTGTATCCTTTTCATCTTATCAAATTTAGGTATGGGTTTTAAATCAATCTTATTTCCTGCTATATCCATCAAAATAGTATAACCAGTTGACATTCTACCTTTAATAAAATATTCTTTACCTTGATATTTTACTTTATCAAATTTCCTAAAACCTCGTATTTTTCCTGTAATAATCCTCTGTTCACTTCTAATACCTTTTGTTTGTTGGAAATCGCCATCAGCAATACACTTTTTTAATAGTATATTGTTTGTTTTAAAATTTACATCAATTAATCCCGTATTTTCTATGTTCTTCAAACATGCTATTGCTACAGCATCATAATAATGTTCCTTCGGTAATTCCATTAATTGCCTATGTTCCTTGGTTATAAATCCAAATGTTTCTACTGCTTCTGGTAACAATCTTAATAATTGCTGTCTTATGCTATTCATTTGCGTTGCGTGTTTTAGTTGTCCTTTAACCTTGCCATTTCTCTTTAAATTAATTTTTCCAGCATGTAACTTATCATGACAGGTTTTACATAATGTTATCAAGTTTTCAGGTTCATCAGAACCACCATAACACCTAAATATTATATGATGCACTTCCAATTTGCTGTCTTTAGATTTACCTTTACAATATTGGCATGTATAATTATCTCTATTTAATACATAAGCCTTCGTATTGGCAAATCCATAATTTATACCTTTTTGATACAACCACTTATTATATAATACCGCTGGATTCTTCAAAGCATGTGGGTCAAAAGTTGCTGTTTCAAGTATTATATTAGTTATTGGCAGTATTGACTTTACAAATTTAATTTCTTTTAAATGACTATTAATTTTACTTATCATTGTAGGAGAAAACCTATCTTTTTTTATACTATTTTTACGGTTTAACCATCTTGGTTTTCTATATCTTGTTTTACGATTGCGTCTATTTCTTCTATATTTAGCACGTTGTTTCATCTTATCAGTTATATCATTTCTTACTTCTATTTGTGACAAATATAAAACATTATTATTCCCATCCACCACAGCACTACCAATCTTACTACTTCCTGTATCGATACCTAAAATCAACGGCTGTGTATATTCAGTTTTTGTTTTGTATAATAACTTAATTGTAAATGGACACTTTTTAATTACTTTCGCCTTGTGCTGTTTAAGCAATAATCTTGCTATTACTGGTTTACAAGGCATTAATGGCTTTCCGTCAATTGAAATTACATAAACCAAAAATATCAACTCCTTGAAAATACTCTACATTACTGTAGGTTATGCGTATCTTAATGCTGTTACCACATTAAGAATCCGACTTCAACTCGACAATGATTATTAACCTTTTTACACTTGTATCACCGAACCTTACCTCAGTTCTACTTAAATACAAGCGACAGAGCAACGGTCTGTTGCGTCAACCGCAGGTGTCATGAGTTAATAATCGTAGTATAGATTTCTCTATACTGAGTCTGGTGAACTTAGGCTTTTGAAGCCACGATGCCTTTAGGCTCGTGGTAGTTCACTGATTGATTATCCTGCCATTTTTAAATTCCCAATATTATCTCCTAATTACCCATATCCATCATCGGAAGCCTCTACCTCTGCTTCCGTAGAGGATTCATGGGCTACGGTGTTTTCAGCGAAAAGTAAGTGGGCATTATATAACGCAGCCCTTAATACATCTATACCGTTAAAGATGACTTTCTCTTGTGTTACCAACTTGAAGAGGATGTCTCTTTCATCAATCTCAAAAATATCTTTCTTTTCTTCAATAATGATGATTGTAGCAGTGTCCATTAGATGCTTCATGGTTACGCCTGATACTTCCTCATTGCTGTTAATTACAGCATCGTATGCAGACTTCCATACCTCTAATTTTTCTGTCTTTTTATCTTTTTCTATTACCTCTGCTACTTTTTCAGTAGAGGCTTCTACTTCTTCAACAGTATCAGTTTCCTCTTTATCCTCTGTTTCTTCTTCTGATATTTCTTCAAGAACTTCCTCTGTTGTATCAACAGGTTCAGTTTCTTCTTCCTTTACAGAGGTTTCAACTTCTTCGGTTTCTTCTTCTACAAGGATAGATTCTAACCAAGCGAAAATACCATCGTAAGGTTCTGATACCCATTTTTGAGTGCTTGGGCTGAAAAAGATAATTTCTTCATGGGAAAGCCAAATATCATACTCCCTATTCTCCATTACTGCTTCCTGAAGAATAGAACCTATCATTTCATCAATGTCATAATTGCACTGTGTAGCAATATTGTAGATTTCATCTACAGACATACCTTGCTCTACGGGAATAGGTAGTGGTCTATCTCCAATCAGATAATCCTTTTGGTCATATACCTCCAATAATCCTTCCGAAATTTTGAAACTAATCGCTCGTTCATCAAGAACTCTTGGCTTTTTCATACTCAAATCAACCAAACCTCCTTTTATTGTTTTTTAGACTTTATTTATGTCTACATAAAAATTATACACTATTTAAAGCGATTTGCAAATTTTATTCTGCTTCTTTTTCTATATTTTCTGCTTCTTTTTCTATATTTTCTGCTTCTGCAGGATTTTCTTTTATATTTTCTTCAATAGTTTCTGTTTTTCTGCTTTCTTCTTCAAGTTGCTGTCTTTTCTCGGCATCTTTTTCTACTTCATAACTCCATCTTACCAAAGTTTCTTCGTATCTTTCGGGATTTGCTAAATCGGTAATATATTGAATATCAGATAAAAAGGCAAGATTTATTTTAACTGCTTTTTCGTATCTATGTTTAGGGAAACCTACGAATAATTGATTTTTATATTCGCAGTTTTCACCTTCGTATTTTTCTCTGTTCATGATACCAATAATAAGGGCAGCATCTTGTTCCAATGAACTTGACCATTCCAAATCTCTTTGAGTTGGAATTCTGTCTTCGACAGGTCTTTGTTCCACGGTTCTCCCTGCTTGTGCTCCAACGACCAAAGCCATATTCCCGTGTCTGTTGACCTTTTTAATAATTTCTCTGACGCTTTTTGAAATTAATCTGAACTCACCTGCTTCAGTTGGTGTTTTATTATCAGCAAGTTTTAACAACTGTATGTAATCGAGATAGCCTACTTTACAACCTTTTTTAATGTATTTTTGTAGCAACATACCGAATTCCACTACATTCATACTAACTGCGTCAACAATATAGAATTCCTTTTCTGCCATTTCATTTAAGGCGTTTCGGATTCTTTCTCTTTCTGCTTCATGCAGTTTTTTAGGATTCATAATTTTGCTTACAGGAATTCGTGTCCATATTGCTATCATTTTAATTAATAGATGAATAGCAGGCATCTCTAATGAGAAAAAGACAGGTTTATATCCTGCTTTCAGATTGTTTAAAAAGCAATTTATCATTAAGGTAGTTTTTCCATGTCCTGGTCGACCAATAATGATAGAATACAGAGAGTAATAAAAGCATCTGATTTCTCTATCCAAAGATTGTATTCCTGAAGGAACACCATCTTCAATTTCACCGTTATAGCGTTGAGTAAGTTCTTTGCGTGTTGCGTCAGTAGCCTCTTTCGCATTGAACTCCAAAATAGATTTTTCAATTGGTTCTATATCGAAAATTTGTGCCATTGTATCAATAAGGATATTGTCGGGATTATCTCCTTTATTAACAGATTCTTGGATATTCCTTGATAGTTTTAACAAAGAATCTAAAATTGCTCTTTCTTTTGTTTTCTTAATAGCGTGATGAAAGTCATCTTCATTAATTTGGGTATTTTTCATCTTTTCCAAGAAAGATAATCTTTTTTCACGCTCTTCTGATGTTTTGTTTTGGAAACTATCTACTATAATTAAAGGAGTAATTCCTTCGGTTAAGCCTACTTCTTCAATTTTCTCCCATATTCTTCTGTATGCATCTGTTTTAAAATCCAATGGAGTAATTCCATTGGATTTGCAAGTGTTGTATTTGTCAGGGTCTTGTAAGCAAGATGCGATTAGAATTTCTTCATATATTTTTGTGTTTTCCAACCATATCACCACCTCTTCATCAAGTTCTTATATTATCTCTGTGTACCGAAAGAATCTCAAGGATTATTTTATTCAAATAAAAAGTCGGGTGCTTTTTCTTTACTTCTGAAATCTTGTTCTGTAAATATTTTAATATGAATTGTGCGTTTTTGCAATAAAGAATAAATCCTTTCTTTATATCTCTCTTTGATTTTTTCTTGAGAAGAATTTGTGGTAATAATGGTGTTTTTCTTTTCTGCAATTCTTTTTCTGAAAAGTAAATCCATTTCGGCAATTTGGTGTTCAGAAGTTAAAGAAATAAATTCTTGACCTAAATCGTCTAAAATCAAGAAGTCAACTTCATACATTTTTTGTTTTATAGCATTTAATTGTTCTGTTAAAGATTCTCCTGTCCAAATTTTTCTCAAATTTTGGACTTCAACAAACAGAACAGAGTAGTTATTCTTTAATGCATGTTTGGCACAGATACAAGCGGCTGTTGTTTTCCCACTTCCTGTAGGACCTTCAAACAACAAGTTCCATCCTTCTTCTTTGATTTTATGTATATTGTTTTTGTAGTTATTTAGCATAATATTAATATTTATGCCTTTTTGCATTTCATCGTTTTCGCCAAACATTTTTCGGGTTATAATAGTGCCTTGATTTATTTCAATATTGTCAATATTGAAATATTCTTCAGGGATACCTGCGTTTCTCATTTTTACCTTAAATCTTTCTCTTTTGTAACATTCGCAGAAATCCCAAACACCATTCCCTACTTCAATATAGCCTGATATACATTTATCACAGCCAATACCACCTGAACTTTCCATATAATCTTCATCGTGATAACCTGTATCAATGGGTTTACCACTTTTAGCGTGTTCTTCCATTTCCTTTAACAGTTTATCTCCAATCTTTTGGAATTCTTTTTTGTATTCATTTCTGCTTACAGGTTGAATTATTTTTTTACTATCATCTTTTTCTTTGACACGGTTGTTATTTGAATCTCTTAGATCAATTGTATTATATGGTTTCATTGCAACATCAGGGTATCTGAAAGCGTGTTGTAAGAAAGCATAAATAGCCTTTTCAGGCGTTTGTTTTTTATCGTTAAGGGTAATGGTTAAACCATATTCGACAAAGTATTCCAACACCTTTTTAAAGGTTTCTATATCATAATTTTCTTTTATTGGTTTTCTTTTTAGAATGCTTGTGAAAATTTGATAAGATTTGTTTGGATCGTGGGTATAACCATCTATTCTAATTTTATGGAATAATTCAACTAACATATTACGATGTTCTATATTAATTGCATCAGCATTGTTATTCATCTCTAAACCCCCTTTACTTACCTTCTATATAAGTTTAACATAAATCAATTTAATTATCAATGAGTGGACAAAAAAAACAACAGGAGATAAACTCCTGTTATAAAGATTTTGTTATTGACCCCCATTTACGAGAAGACCTGTCTAAATAAGCGTCATTTCTCCATACGAGAGTCATAACAGCATAAAGAGGTAATGTTAAGAAGGTTAATATGTGTGATAAGTTTATAAAACCTCTTCTGTATTTACACTCAATGATGATAGCAACAATAAGTTGCAAGAAATAACTTGCGATTAAAATTGTTGCACATATTAAGAAAAATGGGTTTGTTAAGATTTCAGGACGGCAAACCAACAGAATAGTTCCAAACGGAAGCATCAATGGAGTAAGAAATTCTACGAAGAAGAATTCTAAATAAGCAAAAGCCATTCTATTTCTTGCAAAGTTCTTAAATCTTAATAATGACTCCATTAATCCTTTAAACCATCTTACCCTTTGTATTTTTAAATCTTTAAGGCTTAAAGGTGCAGCCGTATAGATTACTGCATCTGGTACATATAAGAGTTTGCAACGCCTATTTTGCAATTCCATGCAGAGGAACATATCCTCTCCAATAGTAGGCTTATATCCTCTTACTGCGACTAATGCAACTCTTTCAAACATGCCAAATGCACCACTTATAATCATTAGATTGTTAGTAAGTGCATACGCCGCCCTTGATATATGGAAAGCAGTGAGATATTCCAAAGTCTGAATCTTTTGAAGAATGGAGAATTTATTTGTTTCTTTTGGAAGAACTAAACCACTTGCTGCGATGGCTTTTTTTCTTACCATATCTTGTAGCAAAACTGTCACAGAATCTTCTTTCAGAAGAACATCTGCGTCAATATTTGCTACATAGTCAATGTTTTTAGATAACATCTGGAAGCCTGCATTGAGAGCATCGTGCTTCCCTCCATTTACTTTATCAACTACATAAAGATGAGGGAAGGTTAAAGACCTATAAACGCCTATAATTTCTTTTGTCTTAACGACATTCATGGCTTTTTCTTTATGAACAGGTCTCATATTAAAGACTTCCAACAATAGTGGTAAGGTTTTATCTTTTGAACCGTCATTTACAATGAGTATTTCAGATACATTCTTTGCTTTTAAAACAGAATTAACTGTTTGCAAGATGGTATTTTCCTCATTGTATGCAGGTATTACAACACCCACAGGAGGCAATTTAGATGGTACAGTTTCTTTCTCCCTGCTTCTCTTTATATGGAAAATAAGAGATTTGATTAAAGATACATAAATTGTAACAACAAGAAGCACGAAGTAGCCAAAAGCCAATGGGTCTGTAACAGTCTTAAGTGCATAGACAGATGCTTTCAATTCAAACCAATAACTTTCAATAAGGAATACTGCATCTGTTTTTTGAATAAGGACTTCAAAGAAGATGGTGGTATAAACTGCAATTATTACCGACCAAATAGCAAGTTTCCAAACTGCTTTCCTTAATAGTTTTCTTGTCTTTTCTATCGCCAAAGCGATGAAAATCATCATTGCTATTACCAACAGGAAGTATTCATAATATGGGGTTAAAGTTTGTAAAATTTGTGGATACTTCCATAAAAGAATGCCTGTTATGATACAGATTGTGACAAAAATTTCGGCTTTCTTCTCAAACTTGTTAATAAGAAGAACTCCGAATAGGCAACAGTAAATAGCAATGAATGGGAGTAGCAAACTTTTGTTTGTTATAATATTTCTGTAGTATATGTAAGTTGCTTTGAAAAATTCATCTTGAGTGTATAGAAGAGAAGTTATCTTGTGAATGAGGATGAAGAATGCTGATACAAAGAATATAAAATGCATTCTCCTAAACCATGTTTGTGTGCTTTTTGTCATACTATAATTACCTCCTCTTAAATTTATTACCTCTCTATACAAAACGAGTAGTGAAACCCGACTGTCAAGAGAGAATAATATAACTGATTATTATTTTATACATATTTTATAAAATACCTTTAATTTTGTGTTGGAGTGTTTACTTTTTTTATTTTATGTGATACAATATTTATATCACAAAGGGGGTGTGTTTTATGGCTGAAGAGAATGGAAAAAAAGTAAAAATAAAAGAAGTTAAGTATGGAATGTCAGTTCTCACAAACATCGGAAACTATGAGAATATTCGCACCCATTTAGAGGTTACTGCGGAGTTAGAGGAAGGGCAGGATTTAAATGAATGTATTAATCAATTGAGCAAACAGGTTAAAGATTGGGCTCGTTCAGAATACATAGGAATTAAACAGAAGAGAAAGATACCAGAGAATAATAAAAAAGCGTAGGAATAAAAATCCTACGCTTTTTTATTTAGATTTTGAAGAGTTGAAAGAGAACGATTGTTTTTTCGCTACTTGGAGTATAATCTTCCATATACTTCTCAAGAAGCAAACCATAATCGTAAATAAATTGGTCAATATTTCGCAAATAGCGAATATCGGACACAAAATCCTTCTTTTGTGCATCATCTTTAAATCTTTGTGGAAAAATTTGAAGAAACAGATATTCCTCCTCTCCCTCACTAAATCTTAAAGGAACAAATACATTGGGAATGGTAGAATACTTCTTCAAAAGTTCCAATGCCCTTGAACAGTCTTTAATTGGACTATTCTTAAACGCCATATATTTTTTTCTGAAGATTTTCAGATATTCATCTGGCGATATAGGGCGAATAATTACTCCGTCCATGCTATCTCCTCCTTATACTCTAAAATCGTCCACAGAGAACCTACCTTTTTTACCACTGTTTCCACTTTGTTTAGGAGTTTGAGTGGAAGAAGAAGTGTTATTAGTAGGTTGTGGTTCTTCAAACAGGGAAATACTGTCGGGGTGTATTAACCCAAACTCTCCCATTTTGCAATTTGTTTGATTTTCCATCTCACCTGTTGAGTTGAACTCTACTGACAAATCATTTCGAGTTTCTGTCGAAGGAGTTTCTGCGTCATCTGACGGAGGAAAATCAGGAACATTTTCTTCTGAAACAGCATCAGTTTGAGGAATTTCATCCTCAATTTTTTCTTCTGTGTGAGTTTCTTCAACCTCCTGTTCTTCTTCAGAATCAGTAGCAGAAGCCTCTGTTGAATTTTCTTCGGTAGAAACAACCCCAAGAGGTAAGATGACATCTGCACCACAAACAATTTGTTTGTTCGCACCATCTCTTTTAATTTTATATGGTCCTTGAACTAATAGTTCAAGTCCTTCTATGAGATTGTCAATACCTCCAACAGATTCTTCTATCAGAGTTTCAAACGCCACCACCTTATACACTTCGATAAGATTTGTGTGTGAATCTATAATTTCAAAACTCACAACTCCCTTTTCCACTGATGGTGTTCCACAAACTTTTCCAATAACCTCGATTCGGTTAAACATTTGTTATCCCTCCAAATTTTCTGTGATGTCTTTTATGAATTCCTTAAAAAGGAACTTCTATCTTTAGTGAAAAAGATTGATAATTAATTTTTCAACATAATTATATCATTTCCTGCAAATAGAAACAATAAAGAAAAACAAAGGAAAAAGAGGTATATTAAATATACCTCTTCCACTAATAAATTACACATATACTGGTTTTCCACGTTCTAATGCAACGAATTCGCCAAATTCTTTTGGGTTTCTAACCAAGTTGAGATGGTCAGAGAATTCATCGCATTGACGCTCTACCTTATCACCTGCAAGCAAACCTTTCTTACGGTAGATAACATTGTGGCCGATTTCATGACCAAGGGTAAAAAGTTGAAGTTCCTTGGCTTCCTCTTCTGTAAAAGAAACCCCCATAGAACCATCGTGCAAAGGCATGTAATACTTACGAGTGCTGTAATCATACATCAAAGGATAAATCTTGATGACACCTTTCTTATTCTTTGATGCATGAGGCTCATAAGTTCCAAGAATTTTGAACTTACCTCTGTCAGGGTTTACGAGTCTTACTTCTTCAATACCCTTCAAAGCCAAAGGTTTCTTCTTAGCGACTTCCCTCAAATATTTATAAACATCCTCTTTGGTAATTGCCATCTTGTAAGGGGCTTTTGTTCTTACAAATTCATCTTGGATATTAATTACATGCTCTTGCTCTCCCTTAATCAAACCAACCAAAAATCTGACAATCTTGAAAACAGACATTGCGACCTTGTATACAATCAATGCAACACAGACAACGAAAATGATATCTATGGCGTTAGCAAGATTCAATGTCTCCAAGACCTCTCTGACGAAAGACAAATCTTTCATTTGCGTATGCCCCCTTTCTAAAAGAAAATTAAAGATTACGAATATTATTTTGAACATACAATAAATATTTCCTGCAAAATGATCTTCAAGTTTTATAAGGGCATGAATTTTCCCCCACAAAACCTTATGGTTAAGTGGGGGATTTTACTGAAAATATGAAGATAATTACTTAATATTTTCAGTATATTTACAGTTTGGATAATTAGAACAACCCCAGAAATCGCCTTTTATCCCTTTTCTCTTCACTAATGGATTGCCACATTCAGGGCAGGGTTTTGTTTTTCCATAAGGCAATGTTTTTGTGCATTCAGGATAACCTGAACAACCCCAAAACTTGCCCGTTTTTCCTTTTCTCAAATACATATCTTTTCCACATTCAGGGCAAGGCCGTGTTTCCCCATAAGGTAAAGTCTTCGTACAATTAGGATATCCAGAACATCCCCAAAACTTACCTGTTTTTCCTTCACGAAGAATCATTTCTTTACCACATTCAGGACATGGTTGTTCAGCCTTTTTCATTTCAAGAGGCTTACCGTTATCATCGCAAGGAATAGTATGTTTACAGTCAGGATATCCAATACACGCTAAAAATTTGCTTGTTTGTCTACCCTTTTTATACTCCTTGACAATCATAGGTTTACCACATTTTTCACAAGTAATACCTGTATCATTATATTTATCATTGATAGGTAAGATAGTTTTACAATCAGGATAACCTGAACAACCTAAAAACTTGCCATGCTTACCTTCTTTTTCGACTAAAGGTTTGCCACAATTCGGGCAAAGTTTATCAGTTACTTTATCTTCTTTATCCATAACTTTTACCTCCTTTTTTGCCTTATCTAAGGCTTCACTAAATGGGTTATAAAACTCATAAAGAGTGTCTACCCAATCCATTTTCCCTTCTGCTATTAAGTCAAGTTTTTCTTCCATATCAGCAGTGAAAGAAACATTTATAACATCAGGGAAATATTTAACTAACAAATCTGTTACATCTGAACCAAGTTTTGTTGGTATAAATCGACTTTTATCTATTTCTACATAATTCCTGTTTTTAAGAGTAGAAATAATAGTAGCATAAGTGCTTGGTCTTCCAATTCCCAACTTCTCCAATTCTTTGATTAATGTTGCTTCTGTGAATCTTGGAGGAGGAGTTGTAAATTTTTGGGTGGGTTTGATTTTTATTAATTTCAATACTTGGTCTTTAATAAGTTGAGGAAGATTTATCTCTTTTTCTCCATTGTCAGGGTTATCTTCGTCAACTTCTTCTTGATAAAGCACCATAAAACCATCAAAGTTTAAAGTGCTTCCACTCGTTTTAAAAACATAATCAGCCGCAGAAATTGATACGGTAACTGTATCATAAATCGCAGGTGTCATTTGACTTGCGATATATCTTTCCCAAATTAATTTGTAAAGAAGATACTGTTCATTTGTTAAGTATTTCTTTATCAAATCAGGTTCTTTTTCAATCATAGTTGGTCTAATTGCTTCGTGTGCATCTTGTGCGTCATTTTTGGTTTTATATATATTAGGAGTAGTTGGTTTATATTTAACTCCCCATTTATTTAATATAAAATCAAGAGTTTCTTTTTGAAAATCAGGATTAATTCTTGTGGAATCCGTTCTCATATAAGTAATTAATCCATGAGGTTGCCCATCATCAATTTCAATACCTTCATACAATTGTTGAGCAACTTTCATGGTTCTATCTGAACTCCATTTTAACTTTTTAGAGGCTTCCTGTTGTAATGTACTTGTCGTAAATGGAGGATTTGGTTTTCTTGTTTTTTGCTTCTTCTCAATATCTTTTACAACATAATCCTTTCCTTTCAAATCTTCAAGAATTTTATCTGCCACTTCTTTATTTGGGATATTTATTTTTTCTTTTCTTTTTTCCGTTAGTTCTGCATCAAAAGGAAACTCTTTATCTTGTGGAGTTAAATTAACATAGATTTTCCAATACTCTTCAGGAATGAAAGACTTAATTTCGTTTTCTCTATCACATATAATTTTTAAAGCAACAGATTGAACTCTTCCTGCAGACAATCTTCCACTTAAAACTTGATTAAGCCATGGGCTTAATTGATAACCAACAATTCTGTCTAAAATTCGTCTTGCTTGTTGGGAATCTACCATCTGATAATCTATATCATGTGGATTAGAAACAGCCTGCATAACTGCTTTCTTGGTAATTTCATTGAATTGTATTCTCTCTATGTTTTTACAATGTCTTTTTAATAGTTGGTATAAATGCCAAGCAATTGCTTCTCCTTCTCTATCAGGGTCAGACGCTAAAAGCACCTTATCGGAGGATTTCGCAAGAGTTTGCAATTGTTTTACAACATTGCTTTTACCTTCTGAAATTACATAGGTTGGTTTGAAATCATCTTCTATATCAACACCTAATTCTTTTTGGGGTAAATCTCTTACATGTCCAAAAGAGGCTTTTACTATATAATCCTTCCCCAAATATTTTTCAATGGTTTTACTTTTCGCAGGAGATTCAACTATAACAAGAGTTTTACTCATTTTACATCCCTCCTTTTATCGGGCTTTCATTATTGGAAATCATTCTTCTATTATACTATTATTTTTCAAGAAAATCAAAGAGAACATCTAATCTTGTTGCGAACATATTTTCGTTACCATTTAAAGCATACATACTTAAGTCATTCAATATAATAATAATTTCTTCCAATCTGTTGAGTAAGATTTCACATTCTTTAAACGCATCAACAGAATTAAAAGCATCAACCTCAAAAGGTTCATTAACGTTGTAAGCATAAACTTTATTACTATGATAAACATCTTTGATATTCTTTTGTGTATCTGATACAATTATTAAAGCATCGTCTATTGTACTTACTATATTATTAATATCTTGGTTATTTTTAAGTGAAGCAGTTAGTAAATCTGTTATAGTCTTTTCAGCAATAGAACAAAGGTTAGCCATTCTTCTTTCAACAGAAGGCTTATTTAACTTTGCTTCTTCAAATTTTGCTTTTTCTAATTTATATATTTTTCTTTGTTCATTACTATATTTAATAAAAATAAAACCTACAGTAGCAAGGATTAAAGTTCCGATGCCCCATCCAACTAATAAATCGTATTGTTTAGAAATATAATTGGTAATACTAAAAACTATGCAAATGCTTGATAAAAACCAAAAGAACATTGCCATTCCCATAAAAATTCTTGAACCGAATTCTGCTAATAGATAATCTTCTTCTGGCTCTCTCCACCACTTTTGAGTTATCTTTCTGTATTTAGGAAGAAACTTGGAGTTTACAAGCAAGATTTTTTCAAGGATTCTTCTAGTATCCACATCTAAACCTCCCTTCAGAAATTCTAATTATATAATAACATAAATCGGTTTTTTCAACAATTTTTATTGTTTAATTTTTCTCTTTTCATCGGGCTTTTACCTTCGTAGAAAATTGATTTTCGATTAAATATATGCTACCCTTGTATTAAGGGGGAGGGAGGTACATTTAAGTTATTATTTATTAGTAGGGATTATAAGTTTGTTGTATAAATTATAAATATGAATTGTTAAAGATAGGTCGTAAGTACCTATATAATTTTTATCTAAGATTAAGCAAGAATACTCCCTCCTCTAAATGAAGTGAAGGAGGGGGATGAATTGTAGGGAGGGAAGCCCCCGAAGTTA
>ENA-OWPA01001617-OWPA01001617.1-bioreactor-metagenome-genome-assembly--contig:-NODE-1617-length-13787-cov-3.526550_pt1 | contig 13787 bp, 15 predicted proteins | sample MGYA00238139_ERZ651803 | MGnify/ENA primary metagenome ERZ651803 (study PRJEB26909, sample SAMN07631231) | bioreactor metagenome | isolation source: Switchgrass digestor | place: USA: Dartmouth...
CATATATCTGCGCTAATTGAGGTATCATGGAAGCACTGGGGCCAGCACTGGCCAGTAAAACAATTACCAATATTCTCTCCGCCTGGGGATGCCAGTTTACCATACCGCTGATACAAAACAGCAATACTATTATAAGCGGGAAGATAAAAAGCCTGGCTGCAGACACCAAATAGGCCCGCACATTATTGAATACCTTCTTCAAGTCCATGTTGGCAATAATAATACCGGTAATAATCATGCTGATGGGGCCTACCATGCTGCCGATAGAACTTATGGCATTGCCGAGTATTGAGGGTACGGGGATTTGGGTGATGAATAACAGCATGCCCAGGATGGTGGCAATGATGTTGGGATTCAGCAGGTCCTTTAAATTAATGTCCCAGGCTTCACGAATGATGGATTTGCCATGAGTCCAAATAAAGACCATCTGCACAGCCAGATAAGCACTGCAGTAAAATACCCATTCAGGTCCCAGTATGTAGGCAACCAAAGGGATAATCAAATTCCCGGCATTGGAATAGACCAGGGATGCTTCTTCGATGGAGCTAATGGGAATGACTTTTTTGGTAACATAGCTCAGGGCAATATATACGATGTGCACAACGATAGAGGCAGCAATAGCCAGTACCAGTCCCAGCAGCTTCTCCCGGGAGTATTCGATTAGATATGAGTCAATGATGATACAGGGAAAAATCAGATAAATGGCCAGCCTTGAAAGGGCCTTGCTGTCTTCGAAACTAACAATGTTACACTTTTTCGCAACGTAGCCGGAAAATATGATCAAAAACAAAGAGCCAATCTGCTTGACTAGTAGAATACTTAGCTCCATCCAGTAATTCCTCTCTTCTGCTTCTCATAATGCGTATAGGCTTCAGAATATATTGTTGTCGATTTCTATAACTGCCCTACTGTTCTGCTTTTCTGGCCGAGATCAGCCAGGGAGCGGGAAACGGTTCCACCATTTTCTTGCTGTTGACTCTGGACACCTCTATATGAATGGCTTCCGAGCGCTCCAAGCCGTGTTTCCGGAGTAATTCAGGCATGGAGGTAAGAATCTCAAAGTCCAACGTGTAGATAAGGAATTCCACCGCTGGATTTACCTCCAAAAGGCTCTTTATCTCGCTGTCAATCCGGGGCGAAGCCACAATAAAGGCTTTATTGGGCACCGGCAGTTCCTGCAAAACATCATTATCTAAAGACTCGACTATTATCACGTTGTTAAGTCCAAATTTGTCCACATTACACTTCATGGTCTCCCGGTCCCGGGGATCATATTCCACGGCAATAACGCTGCCTTCGCCGGCAATCATGGCCGCTTCCACGGCAATGCTCTCACCGGAAATTATACATATATTATCCTGATCCCCTACATTGAGCTTGCTCATAATAATAGCCCGGACTTCCCGGCACACATAATGAACAGACCCGCAGGAAAACCGGCTGTTTTCGATGCCAATGGGTATGTTGGCGGCTGCATTGGGATTCATGATCAGCATGGCGGCTGAAGCATTAATGCCGCGATTGATCATGTCGGCAACCTTATCGTGCTTGATAGGCCCGGATGGATCAGAGCCCTCGTTGTACCAGATTTCGCAATCCCCCAGTTCCGCATTCCACATATCGTAAAAGATATCCGGATGTCCGGCGTCGGTAAACACTAAGACCGCCCGGTTGTGCATCACCGTGGGAATCAGGTTCTTGTTCCTGCCGGTAATGTCCAGCATTTTCAGTTGGGCCAGGTTGATGTCTACGTTTTGGGAAAAGTACTGGAGCCAGGCTAGGATAACTTCATTAGTAAAAATAGTCTGTTCCATGAGTAACCCCCCTTACTAACGTAATCATAGCATATTCTGCGGACCTGTTGACCGGTGATTTATGCACCGGTCAGCTCCAGCAATCGTTCCCATTTTTGATCTACATAGGCCTGCGCCTCTTCAATCATCCATTCATTGCCTGGGGCAAACATATGACGGAATCTGCCCTGGGGGCGGAGGAACTCTTCTACCGGCAGCTTTTTCTTGGGGATGTAATTCAGGTGCCACACTCCCTCTTCCACTTCAAAAAGCGGCCATACACAGGTATCCACTGCCAGCCTGGTTATCTCGGCCAGCTTAGCCATAGGATAATCCCATCCCCGCGGACAGGGGGATAATATATTCAAGAAACAAGGTCCTTGCGTATAAATGGCTTTGCGCGACTTGGTGTGCAGGTCCTTGAAATTGCCCAAAGGAGCCGTTTGAGCCACATAGGGAATACGGTGAGCCACCATAATCTCCGTTAAATCCTTTTTGTTCTGCCTCTTGCCAGGCTGTGCCGAACCAATCGGAGAAGTAGTTGTGCTGGCAAAGCGAGGTGTTGAGGAGGAACGCTGAATCCCCGTATTCATGTAAGCCTCGTTGTCGTAACATACATACACCATGTCATGACCTCGCTCCATGGCTCCGGAAAGGGACTGAAAGCCTATGTCATAAGTGCCGCCGTCCCCGGCAAAAGTGATGAACTTAACGGTCCCTTCCACCTTGCCCCGGCGCCGCAAAGCGTTATAAGCCGCTTCTACTCCTGCACAGGTAGCAGCAGCGTTTTCAAAAGCCGAATGTATATAGCTGTCCATATAGGCAGTATAGGGATACATAAAAGTAGATACTTCCAGGCAGCTGGTAGCATTGACCACTACAGCCCGGTCCTCCGGTTCCAGAGCCCGCAGCACTCCTGATACTACCACTCCAGCACCGCAGCCTGCACAGAGCCGGTGCCCGCCGGTAAACCGGGGCTGCTTCTCAACTTCTCGCTTCAAGTTATATACCTTATCTCCCGAGTTCATACCTTCTCCTCCCTTGACCTTTGGCCCATATGAGTATATACCGGCCCGATCTCCCCGGTAGCAGCTATATCAGCCAGTCTGGCGAATATTTTTTCAATGTCCTCCACCTTCATATCACGTCCACCCAGTCCATAAACAATATTGATCAGGTGGGGACGTTCCCGCAGATCATATAGGGCGCTGCGAGTCTCGGCAAATACCGGTCCTCCATTGGCCGAAAAGCCTTCTGACCGGTCCATAACCGCCACTGCCTTGGTTTTGCCCAAAGCCTGGGCCAGTTCCTCTCCCGGGAAGGGACGGAAGACCCGTATTTTTACCAACCCAGCTTTTACCCCTCCCTCCCGCAGCTTATCCACCGCCGCTTTGGCAGTTCCGGCCGTAGATCCGATCAGGACCAGGGCCAGCTCAGCATCTTCCATCTTATACTCTTCCAGCAAGCCATAATGCCGGCCGGAAATCCTGGCAAACTCGGCAGCTACCTCCAGGATGCGAGCCTTAGCCGCTTTCATGGCCTCCGCCTGCATGACCTTCTGTTCCATGTAATAGGCACTTATACCGTAAGGTCCCACTGCCAAAGGGTTTTCCTTTTTCAGCAGGTAATGTTCGGGATTGTATTCTCCTACAAATTTACGCACCACATCGGTATCTAAAAGTTCTATGTTCTCCACAGCATGACTGGTAATAAAGCCATCCATACAGGTCATCACCGGCAGGCGTACACTGGGATGCTCTCCTATGGGCATGGCCATGATGAAATTGTCGTAGGCTTCCTGGTTATTCTCGGCATAGATTTGAATCCAGCCCGAATCCCGGGCCCCCATGGAGTCGGAGTGATCAGCATTGATGTTAATCGGCCCCGACAAAGCCCGGTTAACGCAGGCCAGAGTGATGGGCAGACGGCAGGAAGCCGCCACGTACAAGAGCTCATACATCAAAGCCAAACCGCAGGAAGAAGTGGCACTGACCGCTCTGGCCCCCGCGGCCTGGGCGGCGATACATACTGACATGGAACTGTGCTCCGACTCTACCAGGACAAATTCAGTGTTTACCTCGCCATTGGCTACATATTTCGCGAAGTATTCCGGAATCTCAGTAGAAGGAGTAATTGGGAAAGCCCCCATTACATCAGGATTTACCTGCTTCATGGCATATGCCACAGCTTCATTGCCCGATAAGCGGTGGTTCATTTGCCCGCACCCCCAGTCACCATGGTGATAGCCGGGAAGGGACAGACTTCCGCACATATACCGCAGCCCTTGCAGTGCATATAATCAAAGTCCAGACGTTTTCCATCCTTCACCGGAATCGCACTGTCCGGGCAGAAGGGAACACAGAGCATGCAGTGTTTACAGGCTTCCGCGTGGAAAACCGGAGTATTGGTCCGCCAGTTACCAGTGTTAAAGGCCCGGGCAGTGCCTGGTTCATATATCTCCGCGCCGGGAGTCAGATCCTGCCAGGGAGTATGTTCGTTAATGTCTTTGGCAGATATCACCCGAGCTGCACCTCCTCCATGGACTTTTTCAGGGAAGCCATATTTCCGGCAATCACCTGGGGTTTAGTCGCAAATTTTTGCTGAAAGGATTTTTCTATGTCCACCAGAAACTGCTGGGGATCAATAACACCGCTGACTTTGACCAGAGCCGCCAGCATAGGGGTATTGGGGAAGTTTTTCCCCAGCGTTTCTTCAGAAATGCGGCGGGCATCCAGGGTAAATACCCTCCCGTTCCATCCCCTCAGGCGAGAACGAACATCTTCAGGAGAACTGGGAGTGTTGATGATTATCCCCCCGCTCTCTTTCAGCCCGCTGGTAACATCCACACTGTCCAGGAGAGTCTCATCAACCACTACCACATAGTCGGGATAGTAGATGTTGGAATGGATAGTACACCGTTTTTCACTGATACGGTTATAGGCCGTTATAGGCGCTCCCATGCGTTCCGGTCCATACTCGGGAAAGCCCTGCACATACTTACCCTGCAAACCAGCTACATCCGCTAAAAGCAGGCAGGCCATCTTGGCTCCTTGGCCGCCCCGGCCATGCCAGCGAATTTCTACCATATCATTTGTTACCATTGCTTTCTCCTCCCCTGAGTATCTTTTCTCTGCCTGCAAAAAGCTGCAGTTATCAAAAAAGGCTTTCGTCCGCAAAGGGACGAAAGCCTTAAAAGCATTCGCTATACCACCCAATCCTTAATACAACATACTATCATATGCGTTCCCGGTTACGGGGGAAATCCGTCGGAGTCTACTAGGTTATACCGTTCGGTCCGCGGCTCAGGAGTGATTTTCGGGCTCAAACTACTTGTACCGGGCTTGCACCCTCCCCAGCTCGCTAAAACGTTCGTTTTGAACCTTACTCTCTCCGTCACAGCCTTTAAGGATATTAAATTATCAATTAATATACTGGCTTGGTTGGGTTTTGTCAATAAGTTATTCAATGCTTAACTTATAATCTGTGCTTCATTCTAGATATTTGCACAAGGTCTTTTCATCAAAATAAAGAGGGCAGCAAGTCGCTGCCCCCGCGTTTCTGATTTATTCGTCTTGAAAGAGGGTGAGATTATCTGCTTTACTTCCATATCGTTCCCTTAGGTATGATTTTCATAAGGCATATCTCATCGCCCACCTTGATACTTTTCAGTAATTCCACATCGACTTCACAGCCAAAAGCTTCCTCGAAAAGCACCTTGCTGTAGCCGGTGGTGCATTGACACCATGTGTACGAGTCTAATTTGTCCACCTGGGCCAGCATCGGGCAGGGGCAATACTGGAACTGCAGATAGAGTTCCCCCTCGATGCAGAACAGTCCGGCTGCCCTGGCCTTTTCCAGGCGGCCGAATTCCTCTATGCTGGATGATGCTGCCATCAACTCCTTCACCAAGGCCAGTTTTTCCTCCATGCCGTATCCGCATTGACAGTTCATCCTGATCTGCTTTACCGCAGAGGGCTCAAAGCAACTCTCCAGTTTACGCATGGTCGATTTCACCCAGGCTCCATCATCTTCGTGGTGCTCTCCATAGACGATTTGGGATGCGATTTCCTCACTGCTGGCTGATTTTATGGCATTAAACAGTACCTGCTCCTGAATTTTTCTTATCTCAAACATTACAAAACCTCATTTCCTCTTAATATTAAGCCTGAAGCAAAAAACCAAATAAAAAAGCACACCAGGATAGTGTGCTGTTGCAACCAGGCATTTTGCACAGCTCATCCAACTAACTCGCTCGTTTATTCAAATGCAAACCAAAATAAGGCTATACTAGGTAAGCCTTAACTCCAGTTATTGGGTTGCATTTGAAACTAGCAGAAGATTGGATCGAGCACGTGTCAATGTCCTTTCAATATTAAGATGTTTTTATATTAACATATTCAGCCATTTCAAGAAAGCCGCTTCAGCAAAAAGGAAGCAAAAAGAACGTCCTCTTGCTTCTACTGCTCAATAATGTAAATAATGTTCTATCACCATAACCCACAATATATCCGGCACTCATGAGGTTGTTGGTGAGGGTATCTGTATCAAATGCTCTGCTGTTATCAGGCTGAACCTGTTTTTATCCGCAGCACCGTTTACAGCCCCGCAGCCATTTAGCACCATCATCATGATAAGGCCTATATTGATGGTCAGTATTCTTTTTAAGTTATGTTTCATATTGGGTACCTCGCTTTCATGAAACATCCTTAATATGTTTAATCTATTGGGATTCATACTGCTTCCCCTAGTAAAGACTATTATCGTCTCAATCTATTTCCAGCTTATTTTTACGCCTCCTATCAAAAAACTCTTGCAGGTGGATATCTGCACCTTGATTTCCAATATAATCCGAATACAAGGACTTGAAAACCTGCTGGGGAGAAAGTCTTGAAAGAACTAAGGTAGCAGTTGATTATCATGGGGAGTTAAGGAGATGGATATGGCAAAGGTTTTTCCTATGGCGCCATTGGGTAGATGGATTAAGAGGGGAACGTTAGTTAACGCTCCCCTCCTCTCTGTTTATAAGCATCAGCTTACTACATAATCATATGCTTACTTACATTTCAATCAAAAAACTCAGCCATCTGATTCCGGGCTTGGGCTTTTTCCCAGTTATCTCTGGGATGGCCGGCTATCAGATTGGTCATTTTCTGCTGGTAAAGCAGGTATTCCATAACTTGATCCTGTAATATCTTATCATCAGTTTGTTCATATACCCTCAAAGCGGCATCTACACCAGCCGCCCCTGACCGGTACAGGATATCCACATCGAATTGTTCTAGGGTTCCGGCCAGGTAACGGTCTGCATTATAGCGAGTCACCAAACTGTCGGGATTGGCCAGGCACAGCAGGCAGAACATGACTATCCCGGTTACTACTGCCAGTCGGGCTATGGAGAATGACCATTTTTGCAGGGCAATTACCCCTATGCAGATGACAGCCATGAAGAGCATAAAGACACAGGGCAGCAGCCGGCGCATAGTCAGTCCGTAAGTTTCGATGTACAGGGCCATTTTGCTGAAAGCGGCAGCAATAAGGACCAGAGTAATTAGAGCCAGTAAGGAGTTGAACACTTTTAAGGCCATATTATCCCTGCTAGGTTTCTGGCTCATAACATTGCAGACCGTCAGTACGATAAGATTTATGGCGGCAATGGAACAAAGCTCAAAGAATCCGCGGCGGGCATATTCCGAGTAAACCAGCCACCCTTCCGGAAGTTGACCATTAAATGCCGAGAAGAAATATGGTACTTGGCTGCCGATGAATATTATATATAATACGCAGAGAAAGCCCAGCAGAATGTAAACGGTGAGCAGGGGGAGTACCCGCCAGGCGGAGACCATCTGCGCCGTATTCTCCATATTAAACTTGTCAGTACCTCTTTTATGGGCACTTCCAGCTACCAGGCCAAATATATAGGCAGCAATGGGAATAGCTAAAATAGCATGCCACAACACTTCCCAGAATTCTATCCCTATCCCGCGAAAGCCCGCCATTATCCGGTCCACTATTTTGGTGAAACCTCCGCTGTCTGCCTGCATTAGCATTGGAAAAACCATGGCTGCTACAATCAACGCTAAAACCAAACCTAGGACTATGGAAAAAAGGTGCCTTTCCCGCAGTGGTTTGTTAGCCCCCAGCAGAGCCAGGCTTTTATACTGGCTGCCAAAATTGCCAAAAGGAATCACCAACAGGGCATTATACCCGTCCAGGACAAAGAAATTGCTGGTTTTGCCCATGATAAGCAGCCCGGTGGCAGACATAATCCAGTATAAGGCACTGCCAAACAATATTAGACCGTGCAGGGGTGCCAGGCCGTTGTTGCTCCACAGACCAAAGCTCAGCCCCAGCAGCACCACCACCGCCAGCCAGAACCATCCGGTCCGGTCAATATGCACTTCCTTTTTCAGCAGGTACAAGGTTACTGAGCCGCAGAATACCAGGGTAAACACAGTAACCCCCCAGCCCTGCCAGGAGAACAGTACCCAGCGGGAAAAGAAGAAGCCCAGTACAAAGGCAAACAGGGCAAAATAGCTGTCCAGGCGGTCAGGCACAAAAGGTCCTTTTCCCTTCTGTACCGGCGGCATAGCCGGCGCACTTTCTCCGGAGCCGGCTGGAACTTCAGGCTCCTTGGTCAAAATGGGTTCATTTTTATCCAGTGATGGCTCATTCATTAAGTAAACCCTCCCTACTCTTCTTCATCAGGCCGGTATTCCAGAATGTCTCCGGGCTGACAATCCAGGGTTTTACATATGGCCTCCAGGGTGGAAAAACGGATGGCTTTGGCTTTCCCGGTTTTCAGAATGGAAAGATTAGACTGGGTGATGCCGATTTTTTCCGCCAGTTCGCCGGAGGAGATTTTTCTTTTGGCCATCACTACATCCAAATTTACAATGATGGGCATAATTTGATTCTCCTTCCCCTACACGATGTAATCGGCTTCTTTTTGAAGTTCCACGGCCTGGGCAACAACGTTTTTTACTACCCGGACGATTAAGCCCATAAAAGCTGCCGCTATAGCTACGAAAGCCCAGGGGGTATAGTAAAACAGCGACATCAAGGCTACCGCCGCTCCGGCAAAACAGCTCCAGGAAATCCTCCTTAACGTCTCTACGTTATCGTCGGTAAATACTTTGCCAGACTCGATGCGGCGCAGCAGTTGGAACAAGCTATAGAGCAGATAGGCGGCAGGAACAAATCCCACATAGATGGTGGCCATAAAATAGGCCCGGTTTTCTTCTTGGCCGGTCTGGTAAATGTCTACGAACCACTCAGTCAGCCAGGGCGCAGAAACCACTACAAGCAGCAGCAAACTCATAAAGATTACTATGCACCACTTGGTCAGAATGATTGACTTCTCTCCATTCCACATATAAGACATCCTTTCTCTGCCGGGTAAATTACCCTTGGTTACCTGCAGTATAACAAAGGTGTTGATGTTATACAATATATTTTTATTGTTTTTCGATAAAATTTATTCGTAAATCGCAAAAACTAGAACGGCCAAATTATGGATGCAGATGGTTTTATTTCCTTATCTTCTATATTGGGCAAGAAGGAAGACTGGAAGATAGTTTAGATGTGTTTAAGCAGGTGGGCCTTGTTTTGACTCCTTATGCTGACGCCTAAGAATAGAAAAGAAAGCACAAAGGACTATCTTGTGCTTCCTCTAATTAATTAGAAACATGGTCGATGGCTTAAACGGCCAGCTCCACTGTTTTAAGGATGTATAAGCCAATCCACAGCATCTGCGCTGTTGGAGAAAAAGCGGTATTGGCTGCTCCTGTTTGCCTCAGATATCCAGGCCTTAAAATTTGTACTTAACTGCTCCTGATCCGGGATTATTATAGCAACTCGGATGCGGTAGTTTATGAAATTTTGTATGACCGCACCGGCAACACCGGTTTTAAGCTTAAAGAAGTCCTCTGATAAAGCCTCGTAATGGAGCAGCAGCAAATCTATATCGTTTTCGCCACATAAAGCTACTAGATCCAGGGCATCAAGCTCTGAATTGACCGGTACTTCACAGGAGAAAACCTCAATATATCTGGTACTATCTTTACTGATTATCTGATAATTCACATCTCTAATTCCTCTCTATTAGTCATTAGTCAATTCACATGTGAGCTACACCTGCTGTAATGCAACTTTACTTGTAGAGAAATTCAGGATGATACAGTTCGGCGATGGCATATTTTCGCAGCTGGTCATTGAAATAAAGTTCTATCTCCACACTGTCATCAAACTGTTTGTCCTCTGCAGGCGGGGTAACCAGGTGATCCCAATCCGGCATCAGGGCTTTAATCAAAACCGCCCGCCCCCGCAGTTCGGGATCAGGTGATTCCAGCAAAGGCAGCACCAGCTCCGCCACCGGATAAACATTTTCCGGTGATACCAGGGCCAGACGGGCCAAACCCCACAAGGCTCCCTGACTCAAACTATCGTCCTCAATCAAGTTGGCTAATTGCCAGTGGAAATGACCGCACTGCTTGGGACAGTGAGCCATGATACTGCCGATAACTTCCGATGCGTTCCAGGCGGTTCCTCCTGATTCATCGTTTAGCTGCCACAGGTAGCGACGCACCAGCTCGGCGGCATATCCAGGTATCTGAGCATCAATGGCTTCGGCCGCGATACCGATGGCTTCAACCGCACGCCAAAACAGGAGTCCATCTTTGACATAGGCTCTGCGCATCAAATACCTGACTATTTCTCGATCTTGCATGACCTTCTCGCGGAGCAAATCCCAATCTGCATGAAGCAAAATATCATTAAGCTCTGGTTTTGACAGGACGCTTTTATCTTTCACGGGCAGCAATTCCTTTCTCAATGAAGGTCGTACCTAATTCTTAGGATAGATATATTGTTATAATGCTATTATATAGTAAAGTGCGACAAAAAACCGGAAGGATGAATGCCATGTACGACAACATTCTGGATACTATCGGTCGTACTCCCCTGGTGAAAATAAATAAATTAAACCCCAAGCCTCACATCCCGCTTTATGCCAAGTTGGAAGGCTTTAATCCAACGGGGAGCATCAAAGACCGCATAGCAATGAAAATGATTGAACAGGCGGAAGAAAGCGGAGCCCTTACCAAAGGGAAAACCATAATTGAACCCACCTCTAGCAATACCGGTATCGGTCTGGCCATGATAGGTGCCGTAAAAGGCTATGCAGTGGAAATAGTCATGAGTGAGGCCGTTTCCGTGGAACGTCGCAAGATGATTGAAGCCTTCGGTGCCAAGGTGACCCTTACTGATGCCTCCCAGGGCACGGATGGCGCCATCAGAAAAGCCCACGAGCTGTGCCGCCTGTATCCTGATAAATACTTTATGCCCAACCAGTTTTCCAACGAATACAATAAGCTGGCCCATTATGAAACCACTGCCAATGAGATTTGGGAGGACACCGGAGGCAGGATTACTCATTTCGTTTCCGCACTGGGTACCTCAGGAACCCTAATGGGAGTGGGAATGCGGTTGAAGGCTATTAATCCTGACATTCAGATTGTGGAAGCCCATCCGGTACTGGGGCATTACATTCAGGGTCTCAAAAACATGCAGGAAGCCATAGTCCCGGAAATCTACGATCCCTCCAAGATCGACCGCCGGGTTATGATAGAATCGGAAGATGCCTTTGCCATGGCCCGGAACATCGTGGCCCAGGAAGGCATATTTGTAGGCATGAGCAGCGGAGCAGCTATGATTGCAGCCCTGGAGTGCATCAAAGACCTTGATGAAGGTTTTGTGGTTGTAATCTTCCCCGACCGGGGCGAAAAGTACCTGAGTACCGGTTTGTTTCAGCTGAGCTCTGACCAGTAGGCTAAAGCGGTCAGCACCATAGATGAAGCATACCCCCTTCTGGTAAGGAAGGGGGTATTTTATTAAGCGATACGACCTTATAGATAGTTCCCATATTAAGCCTTGTAATAAGCCAGGTTTTCCACCAAGTCCGGGGCGAGATCTCCGGATTTTTTAACTTTGGCATAACGGGCTTCCAAAATCTTGCACTGTCTCATTTTATCTCTTTCATAATGAGCAATTAAAAGATTATAGTTGGGATTATTTTTCAGCCTTTCCCGTATGGGATAGGAAAAGGGACAATGTTTGAACAGTATTTCCCTGGCCACTTTATTCAAGCGTACTAACCCGTTGGATTCATAATTAATCCACATTTTGTAATCCTCGGCGAACACTTCGGCTGGGCTGTTGCGATTCCTCTTGATTACAGTTTTCAGTTTTTCTTTGGCTTCGGCAGACAAGTCCCGGTTTTTGGCATAAAACTGGATATAATCGCTGTAATCCACATACAGGGAAATCTCATTGGCTTTATTTATCACCATACCCGACATGTTTTTGGATAGGTCCCAGCGGAATTTAGCCACCACCTCGATCATTAAGTCATCCAGGTTCTTATCTGCAAAAATGGGAAAGACAAAGCGCCCCGGGGTATCCTTGCGCTTACCGCTCAATTCCTGCCACATCACGGCCCGGTGGCCAAAACAAGGAATAAGTACAATGTCAGGCAGTACTGGTTTCATAATCAGTTCGGAAGCAAGCTGGCTGTCATTATGATAATAGACAATCTCGCGATGAAACGCGGAGAAATCGACCGCCAGTATTTTCTTGATACTGGACTCGATTTTAGACGGTGTGACCAGGGCATCTCTCAAATCGCGGCTAATCATTTCCCTGTGCAGAATAGGAAAGTAACCGCTGAGCTGTCCATAGCACAAGCGCTGCCCTAACCGGAACAGATTGCTTATTTCATGGTTAAGCCGTCCATCCAAATCTGCGTCATAGGCCGGTTTGTCCTTGTCTGTCAATTCACGCCGGCGCTTCTTTTCCAGAAATACATCCTGGTAATCCTGTCCGAATTCATTGACGGAGGGCTCCTTGGTACGCTGGTAAATCTGCTGCAGCCAGGAGTTGAGATTAAATAACGAGCCATCTGCATTACCAGGGCATTCCTCCACCAGTTGGTAAAGGGTATTAATCTGCTCTGGACTCAGCAGCCTTTCGTCCATATATCCAAAATACAGGAACATTCGATAAAGCTTGCTGGGATTGTTTTCGGCCTGTACTCTTTTGAATACCGCTGTATAGATGTCAAAAAAGGCCGCGCTTACCTGCTCCCGGAGCTGACGGCTGGAAAGGTCTGAAAAAGACTTGTCATTCATACGAACAAAAGCATCCAGATAAGACTTAAATTGTTCGGCTTTTTCCGGGCTGGTACCTGCATAGGCGAGAATCTTGGCGGCACTGTTGTGCAGTTCTTCAGGAATGAAGGTTGCTTGGTCCGTAACCGAATTTAGTGTGTCTATGCTGCCTCTATTCATTTTTTCATCCCCATCACAAATTTTCAGACTATTACGAACGCATATGGTATATTATACAACAATTTCCATGAAACCAACATATAAATTGTGTATAAAACTAGGAAATTAGTATGACATTATGCAGCATCAGGCGTTCTTGGGACCATGTGTTTTAAGTGAGGAGTCAACCTGGGGTTATTTCAATAGTCCCCACAGATGATATTGCTTCTCCTGGATCATTGCCCAGGCCACAAACAGCCAGACTGCTATGGCAATAACCCCCAGAAGCCTGTCAGACCATGACATAGCCGCCTTTTTGGTCACCATGTAAAGGACCGTAATGATGATATAAAACCCAATAACCCCCAAAGCAATGAAAAACAAAGAGTTCCATCCGGTTTTTATCCATCCCAAAATAAGCAGAGCCAATACCAAGCTAATCTCAAATACTGCACTGCGCATAAAACATTCCTCCCCGCAAGGGTTTTCCATATTTAACTGGCTATTTCCTTCCTGAAACAAAACCCAGCCCTTCAAACAAGGTCTAGTTCAGGCTGTCAATAAAGTTACTAATTAAAGAGATCGCCACGTCGCTATGATATGCTCCCCTTTGAGTAGACACTTGAAATAAGCAAATTCAAGATTACACAAAGGGGAGTATAAATGAGAAGAA